>WJXF01000013.1_pt1 | contig 132923 bp, 117 predicted proteins | sample 9263211 | NCBI WGS metagenome assembly WJXF01 (sample SAMN12697362, study PRJNA563984) | aquatic metagenome | isolation source: water sample from a prawn hatchery tank treated with erythromycin, plated on... | place: Australia | collected 2018-10-17
CCGCTTGCTAAGCTAGAATCGAAGCACCTATTAGAGACGGATAACCCAACGGTCATTGGTCGATGGTTAGCGTTACTGAAAAGTGCTCTGCTTAGAGAAGAGCGCTATACTTTGGCGTTAAAGTGTACCGATCTTGCGTTGACCTTTGTCCCTGATGACCCATATGAAATTCGCGATCGTGGATTTATTTATCAGCAGCTTGATTGTCATCAAATTGCATTGAGTGATTATCAGTATTTTATCGACCAGTGCCCTGATGACCCAGCGGCAGAGCTGCTCAAGAATCAAGTCAACGCCATGAGTGAAACTCAGGTGACCTTACATTAAGTCCATCTCTTCGGAGCTGGCACGACATCGAAATAGAGAGAAGAACATGGAACAGAAAATTGTTCACGTTGGTGATATTCCAGTAGCGAACGACAAGCCATTCACGCTGTTTGCAGGCATGAACGTTCTAGAATCGCGCGATCTTGCAATGCAGATTTGTGAGCATTACGTAAAAGTCACAGAAAAGCTAGGTATTCCTTACGTATTCAAAGCGTCATTTGATAAAGCAAACCGTAGCTCTGTGCACTCTTATCGTGGTCCTGGCTTAGAGGAAGGGATGAAAATCTTCAAAGAGCTGAAAGACACCTTTGGCGTTAAGATCATCACTGATGTTCACACTGAAGAACAAGCGCAGCCAGTCGCTGATGTGGTTGATGTTATTCAACTTCCTGCGTTCTTAGCTCGTCAAACTGACCTTGTTGAAGCAATGGCAAAAACAGGTGCAGTGATCAATGTTAAGAAGCCTCAGTTTATGAGCCCAGGCCAGGTTGGTAACATCGTCGACAAGTTCAGTGAATGTGGTAACGAGAACATCATTCTATGTGAGCGTGGCTCTTGCCATGGTTACGACAACCTAGTCGTTGATATGCTTGGCTTTGGTGTCATGAAGAAAGCGTCTAACGGTAGTCCAATCATCTTTGACGTAACACACTCACTTCAGATGCGTGATCCTTCTGGCGCTGCTTCAGGTGGCCGCCGTGAGCAAACTGTTGAGCTAGCAAAAGCAGGCTTAGCGACAGGTATTGCAGGTCTGTTTATTGAAGCACACCCGAACCCAGATCAAGCACGTTGTGATGGCCCATCTGCTTTACCGCTAGATAAACTAGAGCCGTTCCTAGCACAAATGAAAGCGCTTGATGATCTGATCAAAGGTTTTGACCATATCGATATTAAGTAGTGCTCAATATTGAATTTAAACAAGCCAGCTAATTTGCTGGCTTTTTTATTCTTGGTTATTCATCAATTACTAGCCCTTACTCACCTGTCTACAATCAAATAAATTAAAATTGTTATAATATAACAATTGTGCACTCATTTAGATCCTAATGATCCTATATAAATTCTAATCCTGTTGCCTTTGCTAAATTAATTTTTCGATGTTTGTTTTGTTATAACATAACGAAAAGTGGTTGTGTTTGGTTGTTAACATTCGCGAAGTTCGCCTTTTATGTTGATTAAATAACCTAAGTCACAATAGCGCCTAAAACGTTATTTCTCTCAGACAAACGTTTGCTTGTGATCTTATATTTGCGCCTGTGTAATTCTGGGCATTTATTACATGATTAATGGTTATTAAGAGTGATCCAGTCATCATAAATATGAAATTCAAGTGTCACTTTCGTCACCTTAATTTAAACTAGTTCAAGTTTTACTGCTCTCTCAGCCTGTTATTTTCCAAGTCTGTCTATTCACAGAGAGCAGTATAAAAAAGCAGTGGAAACCCCTAAAAGTTCAGAAGGTATGACAATGAAGCAAGGCCTGATCGTAAAAAGCGCTATTAGCGCAGCTATCCTGGCAACTCTAGCTGGTTGTGCAACGGCACCACAACACGAGTGGGAAGCAGACAAAACTTATAAGTTGACTGTTCTACACACTAACGACCACCACGGTCGCTTCTGGCAGAACAAATACGGCGAGTACGGCATGGCTGCTCGTAAAACACTGATTGATGAGCTTCGCGCAGAGATCGCTGCAGAAGGTGGTAGCTCGCTATTGCTATCTGGTGGTGACATCAACACTGGTGTTCCAGAGTCAGATCTACAAGATGCTGAACCAGATTTCAAAGGTATGAGCAAAATTGGTTACGATGCAATGGCACTTGGTAACCACGAGTTTGATAACCCTCTTGAGGTTCTAATGAAACAGAAAGAGTGGGCGAACTTCCCAATGCTTTCTGCAAACATCTACGACAAAGAGACTGGCGAGCGTATGTTCCAGGCTTACGAGATGTTTGATCTACAGGGTATTAAAGTTGCCGTTATCGGTCTAACGACAGAAGATACGCAGAAAATCGGTAACCCAGAATTTATCGGTGGCATCGATTTCCGTGACCCGAAAGAAGAAGCGAAGCAGCTAATCGCTGAGCTTGAGAAAACTGAAAAACCAGATCTTATCTTCGCGGTTACTCACATGGGTCACTACGAAGATGGTAAGCGTGGCGTAAACGCGCCAGGTGATGTAGCACTAGCTCGTTACCTAGATGAAGGTTCTCTAGATATGATCGTTGGTGGTCACTCGCAAGAACCTGTATGTATGGAAGCGCCAAACGTTGTTAAGAAAAACTTCAAGCCTTCTGATGAGTGTAAGCCTGACCTACAAAACGGCACTTACATCGTTCAGGCGCACGAGTGGGGTAAATATGTAGGCCGTGCTGATTACGAATTCCGTAACGGCGAGCTACAAATGGTGAGCTACGACCTAATCCCAGTTAACCTGAAGAAAAAGGTTAAAATTGACGGTAAGAAACAGCGTGTTCTTATCGAAGATGAGATCGCAGAAGATACTGAACTGCTAGAGTTCTTACGCCCTTACCAAGAAAAAGGTAAAGCGCAGCTAGACGTTAAGATTGCTGAAACTAACGGCAAGCTGGAAGGTGACCGTAACGTAGTTCGTTTCCAACAGACTAACCTAGGTCGTCTAATCGCAACGGCTCATATGGAGCGCGCGAAAGCTGACTTTGCTGTAATGAACTCTGGTGGTGTGCGTGATTCTATCGCTGCGGGTGAAGTGACATACAAAGACGTACTGACGGTACAACCATTTGGCAATATCCTGACTTACACAGACATGTCTGGTCAAGAAGTGATGGATTACCTAAACGTTGTTGCAACTAAGCCAGTAGACTCTGGTGCGTACGCTCAGTTCGCAGGTATCTCGATGACAGTTGCTGATGGTAAAGTTTCAAACGTGTTCATCGGTGGTAAACAGCTTCGCCTAGATGAAACGTACCGCTTTACAGTGCCTAGCTTCAACGCATCAGGCGGTGACGGCTACCCTAAACTAATGGGTCACCCAGGTTTTGTTAACACAGGTTTCGTTGATGCAGAAGTACTAAAAGAGTACCTAGAGTCAAACAGCCCAATCGACGTGAACAAATACGCACCATCAGGTGAGATTGTTTACAAGTAAGTTGACACCAACTTATAACGGTCTTTAAGCTAAAGCGCTGCTCAAATGAGCAGCGCTTTTTGTTTGTCTAAAGTTGGAGGGAGTATGACTCCTGCAATAAATCTCGCTAAGAAGAAAAAAATTGCTCACACCATTCACCAGTACCATCATGACCCTAGAGCTGTAAGCTATGGTTTAGAAGCGGTAGAGGCTCTTGGTCAAAACCCTGAACAGGTGTTTAAAACCTTGCTATTTTGCCTAAATGGAGAGCCGAAAAACCTCGCGGTTGCGGTGATCCCCGTTGACCAGAAGCTCAACCTAAAGCAGGCAGCCAAAGCGGCAAAAGGCAAAAAAGCAGAGATGGCTAATCCGGACATTGCGCAGAAAACCACAGGGTATGTTGTGGGAGGTATTAGCCCACTAGGACAAAAAAAGGCTCTACCAACGTTTATCCATCAAAGTGCGGCTGGACAAGAAACGATCTGTGTCAGCGCGGGTAAACGAGGTTTAGAAATTGAGTTATCACCGCGAGATTTAGCAAGCCTAACCCGCGGTCAGTTTGCCGAGTTGTGTGGGTAGGGGGTTAGGGAACGGACTTCGTCCTTCGGGATTTTGGAACGGGCTGCGCCCTATGGAAATCGGGATCGCTGCGCTGCTGGAACGGACTTCGTCCTCGGGAACGCTTCGCTATAGAAAGCGAGATCGGGCTTCGCCCTGCGAGAAAATAGGTGTTTACTCTTTAAGTAAAGATGAGCAACGATAGTTTTCTAGTTTTCTAGTTTTCTAGTTTTCTAGTTTTCTAGTTTTCTAGTTTTCTAGTTTTCTAGTTTTCTAGTTTTCCAGTTTTCCAGTTTTCCAAAAAAGGGTTGACGCAAAACGCCAACCCTCAAAACACTTCGATTCTCGATTCTCGATTCTCGATTCTCGATTCTCGATTCTCGATTCTCGATTCTCGATTCTCGATTCTCGATTCTCGATTCTCGATTCTACTTCGTTTCTTCTTCCATCTGAGCGTTATCCACGACGTGGTTCTCGCCTAAATCTTTTGGTAGAACTAGGTTAAGTAGAATCGCCACGATACCACACAGGCTGACACCTTGTAGGCTGAACTCACCGATACCGAAAGCCATGCCACCGATACCAAACACTAGGGTAATAGCAACGATGACTAGGTTGCGAGACTTGTGAAGGTCAACATTGTTCTTAATCAGCGTGTTTAAACCTACCGTCGCAATCGAACCGAACAATAGGATCATGATGCCACCCATAACAGGCATAGGGATGGTTTGTAGCACAGCGCCGAGTTTACCGACTAATGCGAGAACAATGGCACTTACTGCGGCCCATGTCATGATGACTGGGTTGAACGCTTTGGTCAGCATGACTGCGCCAGTTACTTCAGAGTAGGTGGTATTTGGCGGAGCACCAACCATTGACGCAGCGATAGTCGCCACTCCGTCACCGGTAATCGTGCGATGTAAACCTGGTTTCTTAATGTAGTTTTTGCCCGTCACGTTCGAAATTGCCAGCATATCGCCAACGTGTTCTACAGCCGGAGCAATCGCGACCGGAATCATAAATAGGATTGCGTTGATGTTAAACTCAGGCGTTGTAAAGTTTGGTAGAGCAAACCAAGCCGCTTCATGTACTGGTGTAAAATCGACAATGCCGTAGCCAAGACTCAGTGCGTAGCCGACAACAATACCGCCTAGAATAGGGGTTAGTTTTAGGAAACCTTTGGCGAACACACTTAAAACGATAGTGGTAAGCAGCGAAGCCACTGAAATAACCAGTGAAGCGTCTGCGTTGATGACTTGAGAGCCGTCTACTTTACCTAGCGCCATGTTGACTGCGACTGGAGCCAGACCCAAACCGATAACCATGATTACAGGGCCAACCACAACCGGTGGAAGTAGTTTGTGAATGATTTCAACGCCACGTACTTTGATCAGTGCACCCATCGCAACGTAAACAAAACCTGCTGCCATTAGGCCACCCATGGTCGCAGGGACGCCCCAAGTTTGAACGCCGTAAAGGATTGGAGCGATAAAAGCGAAAGAAGAAGCAAGGAAGATAGGGACAGAGCGGCGGGTAACAAGTTGAAATAGAAGGGTTCCGACACCTGCACCAAATAGAGCAACACTAGGATCTAATCCTGTCAGCAATGGAACTAATACAAGAGCACCAAATGCGACAAACAACATCTGCGCACCTTGAATGGCGTTTTTCATGGGTTATTCCTTTATGTGGCAAAGATAAAAGCAGTATGAAACTACTCAACAAAAATAAAATCCGCGGGATTTTATCATTATGCCAATCGTTTGCAATCTGAACTGGATCAAATAATTCACTATTTATTTATTCGTCAATGTGATGACACTGTGAGGGGAAATTTAGAATCAAGCCAAGTTTCTTGACCTTTAGTTGCTCCAGTCTCGATAGTTGCTTATCATCAACGTTTAACGTGTAAGAAACTGATCTTAGGAAGTGTATGCGTCATCTAGCTTTGTTCATTTTGGGACTGGTCGCTCTACCTGCATTGGCTTTAACCAATGTCGATCTGTACCAAACGGAAGTTGTATTAGACCAAGCGGCTGACAATGCCGATGCCAAAGCGCGAGCTGAAGGCATGAAAGAAGTGATAGTGCGTGCTTCAGGGGACCGTAATGCAGTGTCCAATGAAGTGGTGCAAAAGGCGCTAAAACAGAGTTCTCAATATGTAGCTCAACTTAGCTACGGTCAAGTCAATGAACAGCAATCATTACGCATGGTGTTTAGTGCGCCTCATATTCGTTCATTACTGAGTCAAGCTCAGTTGCCGATTTGGCCTGCCGCTCGCGCGAATTTATTGGTTTGGTTAGTCGAAGAAGGGCAAGCGGATCGCAACATCATTTGGGAGCACTCGCCATCATTGGTGTTAGACCAAATGAAGCAGCAAGCGGTAAAACGCGGCCTGCCACTCACAGTACCTGTCGGTGACTTTGATGATATCACTGGTGTTGCCGTCTCCGATTTGTGGGGTGGTTTCATTCAACCTGTAGGCCAAGCGAGTCAGCGTTATCCAGTTGATGGTGTGCTGGTGGTGAAAGCGCAAGGCAATAGCTTGAGATGGACCTTATATGATCAGCGTCCTGCTTCAATTGGTGTTACTCGTCAGGCTCCATTAGCTGGTTCTAACAATGGTATTGATGCTGCGGATAAAATGATTAACCAGATCAGTGATTACTATGCCAAGAAGAGCGCGGTTGTGGTTGCAAGTGAGTCTTCAGAAGCGGTAAAAGTTCGATTTACTGAGCTCAATGATGCAGTGAGCTTTTTTACTTTAGAGAACCAACTGAAGAAGCTAAGTTCAGTGGCATCGATTGATATCCTTAAAATTCAAGGTAATCAAGTGACATTCAACGTGCACCTACTGTCTACTCAACAAGAGTTTGAACAAGAAGTGCGCCGTATGCGCGATGTGACTCAGCTAGAAAGTGTCACGGATGAGCCGCAAGTTATCGCTCCTGAAGTGATTGAACCTTCTATTGAGGCATTACCTGTCGAGGGTGATAACTTAGCTCAAGGTAATGAGGTGACAACTTTTGAGCCGGTACAGGCTATTGAAGCTGCCCCAGAAGTGATTCCGACAGAGATGATCTTGCTGTTTGAGTGGCAAGGTAAGCCGTATGTTGCTCCGACTGCTGAAGAGGTTCAAACAGACGCCTCAACGGACAGCGAGATTACTGAGCAAGAAGTTATCAGCGAGCAGTAACAAATAGAGAAAGGGTCTGGAATTCCAGACCCTTTTTATCTCAACCAGAATAAAAATCTGGCTATCCATTTATTCCGACTCGAAGCGTGCTTTTTCTTCTTTCTCGACTTTAGACAATCGTTTCAATTTCATTCCTAGCTCTTTACCTCTCTCTCTGGCGTAAAGAATATTGCCAAAGAAAGCTAGCGTAGTAAGAACAAGCTCAACAACTGCTAACCAACGTTCACCATCATCGACGTACAAAATCGTAAATCCATGCAGGAAGTAGAGCATTAAAACGAAGTTTGCCCATGCGTGAGTGTAAGGCTTTCCGGCTAAAATGCCTGGTAATGGAAGCAGAAGAGGAACCGCCCAAGCAATCGCTAGCGTGGTACTACTGATATGTGGATGCGGAGAAAGCGATAGCTGCCAAATCATGATCCAAGCGAGTAGAGCAAGATTACCAAACAGAGCCAATAGGCGATAAAGCTTAGTTGTTGATTGCATCTCTTGCATGATTATTGGTCCTTCAATTTTAAAGCAGTTCGGGCTAAGCGTTTACCCAGTTGCTGCGATAGTTCAATCTCATCTTGACTGAGTGTCGAACCGTTCGCACTCACTGATGTCGCTCCGTAAGGCGTACCGCCACTTTGCGTGGTATGAAGCTTAGGCTGCGAGTATGGGATACCCATAATCATCATGCCGTGGTGTAACAAGGGAAGCATCATGCTTTGCAGCGTAGTCTCTTGACCGCCATGCAGGCTTGATGAGGAGGTAAACACACACGCAGGCTTGTCGATCAGGTCTCCAGATACCCAAGCAGAGGTGGTTTTATCCCAGAAATGCTTGAGCGGAGCCGCCATATTGCCGAACCAAACTGGGCTACCCATTGCTAGGCCATGGCATTGCTTTAATTCGCTGAGCGTGATGATCGGATCATCCGCGGAGCTCTCGCCCTCAATTTCATCAACCGTGCGCAAAATCGCTTCACACTGAGGGATGGACTCCACCCCTCGCGCTATCTGCCGGGCAATAGCTTGTGTCGAACCATGCCGACTGTAATACAAGACGACGATTTGGCAACTCATAGAATGTCTAGTACTTGCTCCGGTGGTCGACCGTGCTTCGCCTTACCATTCGCAACAACAATAGGGCGCTCAATCAGTTTTGGGTTTTCAACCATGGCTTTAAACAAGGTCTCATCATCCGCAGACTTGAGTTCAAGTTCTTTGTAGATATCTTCTTTGGTGCGCATCATATCGCGGACTTCTGAAACACCCAGTTGAACCATCAGTGTTTTCAGTTCATCGATACTCGGTGGTGTATCTAGGTATTTAACGATTTCTGGTTGAATGTTTTTTTCTTCTAACAGAGCCAGTGTTTGACGGCTTTTAGAGCATCGAGGGTTGTGATAAATCACGACTGACATAGAGTTTTCTCCATTTATTATTGTAAAGCTAAGAAACGATCCCTTTGAACCATCAGTTGGTCAATTCGGGCATCATATCTTGCTTGCTTCAAGCTTCCCAGCTCAGCGATTTGGCTAGCCTGGGTGTAATACTGAATTGCCTTGTTCCAATTTGCTTTTAGCGCGAGAATTTCAGCGCGTGCGGCTAAGTCTTCGTCACTGACACCTAGGTGAATATTGGCTTCAGACAGCAAGTGCCAGCCATTCACATCTTTTGGATTATCATGGGTATAACGCTGCAGCACTTTTATCGCTTCTTCGTTTTTATCTTGCTCCATCAAAACGTTAGCGTAATTGATCGTCAGTACCGCATTGTTAGGTGCCGATTTTAAAGAGCGCTTCAGCATCTGCTCGGCTTTTTCGGGTTGTTTCATTGCGATATAGAGATCAGACATCGCATCCAGATAAAAACGGTTATAAGCATCAAGCTTTAATAGGCTTTGTAAAATGGTGTGCGCTTCTTCAAGTTGATTAGTGTCTAAGTAAACTAAGGCTTTGCCATATTGAAGAGAAGGTTTGATGTTCTCTGGCGCTCTTTTCTCTTTTCGATTCATCCAATCTAGGGCAGCTTTGCCTTCGATACCCGTATAGCGAGCAACCACACGAGCGCGAGCAAGGTGGTAGTTTAACGAAGGGTCAACTCGACGAGCGGGGTAGTTTTGCGCGCGGGCACGGCTGTCGGTAATACGATCTTCAGGTAGCGGGTGAGTCAGCAGCATTGGCGGTGGCTTACTCGCGTAGCGGAACTCATCGGCTAGGCGGCCAAAAAATCTCGGCATTGCGTTTACATCAAAGCCTGCTTTCGCCATGGTGCTAATACCAAATCGGTCAGCTTCTTTTTCGTTGCTGCGAGTATAGTTAATTTGACCTTGCATATTACCCGCAGTGGTTGCGGTTATTGCTGCCATACCTGCTTGCGGTGAAGCAATCGCGAGTAACAAAGAACCTGCTAAAGCGGCCAATGTCGCTGGTGAACGTCTCGCTTGTTCTTCCATGCTTCGTGCTAAGTGGCGCTGGGTAACGTGAGCGATTTCGTGCGCAACAACAGAAGCAAGTTCACTTTCACTTTGGGCATAAAGAAACAGGCCAGAATGAAGCGCGACATAACCACCGAAAAACGCAAATGCGTTGATATTTCGGTCGCGAATCATAAAGAAGGTAAACGGAGTTTTCACATCAGACGCATTGGCGACAAGGCGATGACCTAAACTATCAATATATTCATTCAGTACCGGGTCATTAATGATCGGTGAACTGTTACGAAGCATACGCATATAAGCATCACCGTACTGCAACTCTTGAGCGATAGTCAAAGTGCCGCTAGCTGCCGTGCCGATATCGGGAAGATTGAGGTTGTCTGCAAGTGCTGGAGCCGGAGTGCTTAATGCGGTGGCGAGACAAAGACAAACGAGTGAGCGCGTATGTTTAAACATATTGGACAGGTAATACTCCGTTGATTTTTTCATCCTTGCTAAGCTTATCTTAACAAGACGGGTATACGCTTGGACACCATATCGCAGAGATGGTTTCCAATTCGATAAGTGATTCATTCGGTGAATGTGAAAACATTCATTCACCATTAGGTAACAGTCGTGAGCTTGCCGCAACTATTTGCACTGACGCCTGCAAAAAAACACTATACAATACCTACCCGTAATAATAAGCATCGAGCGAAAGAATGGAACCGAATATTTTGGATTTACGCCAAGAACGTTGCCCTATGGCACTGTTACTTGCTAAGCGTCACACAAAAGATTTGGTTGCCGGAGAGCAAATTCTATTGTTGGTTTCTGATTCCAGTTCTTTCGCAGATATTACTCAGTATCTTCAAAAACACTTATTTGAACTAATCTGTGAAGAGAAGGATGGTTATTATCGAATGCAAGTCAGTCGAGCTACAAAACCAAAGGAAGTATGTTGAATGTTTGAAATGGTAAGTCGCTGGTATAAGCGACGTTTTTCTGATCCACACGCCGTAAGTCTTGTTGCGATTCTTCTTTTCGGCTTTATTACGATCTACTTCTTCGGCAATTTGATTGCACCGTTGCTGGTGGCAATCGTGCTTGCTTATCTGCTTGAGTGGCCTGTGGTGCAGCTTTCTCGCTTAGGTATTCCAAGAACACTGGCGGTTATTCTTGTTATCCTCGGCTTTAGTAGCCTAATGCTAGTCGCCATTTTCGGTTTGGTGCCGACGATCTGGGAGCAGGTTGGTAACTTAATCAATGATATCCCAACCATGTACGGCGGGTTGCAAGCCTTTATCGCCGAGTTGCCACACCGTTACCCAGAACTAGAAAACTTTCAAATCGTAGAGTCACTTGTCACAAACGCCAAAAACCAAGTGATTGTCATGGGCGAGACTGTTGTAAAGAGCTCACTTGCGTCACTGGTAAGCTTGGCCACCTTGGCGGTTTATTTGATTTTAGTGCCACTTTTAGTCTTTTTCTTACTCAAAGATAAAGACGAAATGTTGGATATGACCAGTGGTGTTTTACCGCGCAACCGTCGTTTGGCGACTAAAGTTTGGGATGAAATGAACGAGCAAATCTCCAACTATATTCGCGGTAAGGTAATGGAGATTCTCATTGTCGGTGGTGTCAGTTATGTCACCTTTGCCATCCTTGACCTTCGTTATTCAGTGCTACTGGCTGTGGCGGTCGGCTTCTCTGTACTGATCCCTTATATTGGTGCAGCGGCGGTAACGGTACCTGTCGCAATTGTTGGTCTGTTCCAATGGGGCTTAACGCCACAGTTTTATTGGTTGCTGATTGCTTACGGCATCATTCAGGCCCTTGATGGTAACGTTTTGGTTCCGGTTTTATTCTCCGAAGCGGTAAACCTACACCCTGTCGCGATTATTGTGGCGGTTCTTGTATTCGGTGGTTTATGGGGTTTCTGGGGGGTGTTCTTCGCGATTCCACTTGCCACTTTGGTTAAAGCAGTATGGAATGCTTTGCCAAGTCATGATGATGAAGTCCCGACATAGATAGTCTCGGCAAGTGCAAACGATTACATAAAAAGCCCTAAAGTTTCTGCTTTAGGGCTTTTTATTTGTGCTCTAGTTGGCATTTTGGGCAGTAATAGAATTTACTTAAGCAGTGAATTGTAAGAAATTTCTTAAGTAAACGTTATCCGGGACGATAACTATACTAATTACAATAACAAAAAGCTTGCTGACTAATTGAGGGAAAATATGAAATTTAGCCAAAAAATCGTTGCGGCTTCATCAGCGCTATTGCTGGTAACCGTAACCCTGTTGTCGATTCAACAGCTAAGCACGGTAAAGCAGGAAGTCGAAGCGCTCGTCGATACTAGTCTCACAGAGATGGTTAAAGGGGTGAAAAATACAGTCGTATCAGAGATGGAGAGTAAAAAATCTCTCGCTCAATCTACGACAGAAGTTCTTGAGCTCGATCCTCAGAATCGACAGCTTGTGAAACAGATTCTTGAAAAACCAGAGCTAAAGGGAAGTTTCCTCGCAGTGGGCTTTGGTTACGAGGCAGATGGCTTCGTTGTCGAAAATGATGATGGTTGGGAAGCTGGTCCTGACTATGATCCTCGTGTACGCCCTTGGTTTAAAGATGCGAAAGCACAGGGTAAGTTAGTTGTTACTGACCCATATGTGGATGTCTCTTCGAAGAAAGTGATCATTTCTATTGGTACGCCAGTTAAAGAGAATGGTCAGTTTATGGCAGGTATGTTCTACGATATGGAATTAGGTGGTTTGGCTGATCTTGTCAACAGCGTGAATCTCCTTGATGCCGGTTACCTATTCATTGTAACGGCAGACGGTACGACGATTGCTCACCCACAAGCGGAAAACAATGGTGAAAACCTAACCAAATACTTGCCGCAAGCGAAAGTTCAGGAAGGCAACCAGAAGTTTGAACAAGATGGTCAGCGCTTACTTGTTCACTTTACCAAAGTTCCTTCAGAAAACTGGTACATCGGTGCCGTTGTTGACGAAGACATCGCTTTTGCTGCCGTTGCTGATATGCGCAACAGCTCAATCCTGTACGTAGTAATTGGTGTGATACTCAGCGTGGTCGTCCTTAGCTTCCTAATCAAAGCACTGATGAAGCCCCTAGCGACTCTAAACGATGCGATTCAGGATGTGGCATCAGGTCAAGGCGATCTAACTAAGCGTTTGGATACCAATACTGATCAAGAGTTCGCCCAGTTAGCGGAAGGATTCAATACCTTTACTGAAACCTTGCAGAAGCAGATTCAGCAATCGAAAGCGATTGGTGCAGAAATCCTACGTGGCACTGAGATGACCGTTGTCGGCGCGCAGCATTCTGCAGGCGCAATGCGTAGTCAACTTGAAGAGCTAGAGCAGTTAGCGACTGCGATGAACGAGATGGCGGTAACGGCGACCGAAGTAGCAAATAACGCGCAAGGTGCAGCTGCAGCGGCGAAAGAGGCGGATGATGCGACTCAAGATGGCTCATCGGTAGTGAGTGATACGACTAACTCGATAGATATGCTCTCTTCACGTATTGATCAAGCTGTCGAAGAGGTTCAAGGCCTTGAATCGGCAACAGCCAACATTGAGACTATCTTAAAAGTTATCAATGATATCGCTGACCAGACTAACCTATTGGCACTGAATGCGGCGATTGAGGCTGCGCGTGCCGGCGAATCAGGACGCGGGTTTGCGGTAGTAGCAGATGAAGTCCGTACTCTAGCGCAGCGCACTCAAGAATCAACGACAGAAATTCGTAGTATGATCGAACAGCTCCAAGCAGGTGCTAGCTCGGTATCAGCAGCGATGAATGAAAGTAAAAACACTGCGGTTGATGCGGTAGACAAAGCACAAGCGGCCGATGGTGCATTGCAGCGCATTCGCGAAGCGATTCAACGTATCAGTGATATGAACATGCAGATCGCTTCTGCAGCCGAAGAGCAGAGCTTAGTAGCTGAGGAGATCAACAGCAATACAGTGAAGATTAAAGATCTGTCTACTCAAGTCGCGGACTCAGCAGAAGAAGCGAACATGGCTATGCAGGTTCAAACTGAAAATGTTCGTGAGCAAGATGCCATCCTAAACAAGTTTATTGTTTAGTAAGTCTGTTACTCCCAATAAACAAAAACGCCAGCGATAATGCTGGCGTTTTTATTAGGAAAAGCTAGTTACTTATTGTTGTTCAAGTAATCTAGTACTACTTCATGGTGTGTTTTTGTTTTGAACTTATTGAAGACGTGCTCAATCACGCCTTCTTCGTTGATCAGGAAGCTAATACGGTGTAGGCCATCGTAAACCTTACCCATAAACTTCTTTTCGCCCCAAACACCAAACTGGTCAGCAACCGCATGGTCTTCATCAGACAAAAGAGTGAAGTTAAGTTCATCGCGCTCAATAAACTTACCCAAGCGTTTAACTGGGTCGATACTAACACCTAAAACGACAACATTGTGAGCATCAAGCTCTGCTTTCACATCGCGTAGGCCCTGCGCTTGAACGGTACACCCAGGCGTCATAGCTTTAGGGTAAAAGTAAAACAGTACTTTTTTACCTTTGAAATCACCTAGAGAGACGGTTTCGCCATTTTGGTCAAGTAAAGAGAAGGCTGGCGCTGGTGCACCGGCTGTGAGCGTGTTCATTGAGATTCCTTTTTATTGGCTGTTTTTTAAGAAATTTAGTGAGCCTTGTACGCTTAGCTTTTGACAAAGAGTATCGAAATCCTCTTGCAGTTGCATAAGATTACAACCAGAGTCTACTGTCGCAGTAATCGCGATATGGAACTGATCGTTTTCAGAGTTGATTTTTTCTTTATCAATGGTTTGCGCACTGAGTGACGAAAGCCCAATGTTCTTCTCGGCGAAAAAATTGGTGAACTTTTCGGTCAGCCCCGGCTTGTCATCTGACTCGACAAACACCTCTAAGGTGTAGGTATTATCAAGATGAGCGTGAGTAGAAGTACGCTTCATAATGGTGATCAGATCATGCTCTTGACCAAGCAGTGGCAAAGTGGTTTCAACGCGAGTCACTGCCGCGTTGTTGCCCGTGAGTAACATGATAAGGGTAAATTCATTGCCAAATAGGGCGATACGACTGTCAACAATATTGCATCCAGACTGAGTGACCAGGTGTACAACTTGATTGCATACGCCTGGGCGATCTGTTCCTACCGCAGTAATCACCAGATGTTGAGTCATAGGGTCACTTCTATCAAAGTTAGGTTTATTAATGAGATAGCTTAGCACAGTTGTTTGGCAGAAAAATGGCCTCTGTGCGCTTTTCTATCTAGCTTTGAACGTATTTTAGTCTAACTCGTCGCACTCGGTTAATTCCTAACTTGATACTGACACGGGCTGAAATGAAAGGAGTAAGTTGCCAAAGTTCTAACATCTGATAAATATTCATTCATTTAGGTGATTTAAGCGGCTTTAAGTGCTTGTCTTCATCAATCGCCTTACAGTACCATGCGATTAGTATCTAAATTAGGGAGAAAGACATGTTTTCAGGAAGTATAGTAGCGTTAATTACACCGTTTAATCATGATGGCGAAGTAGACTACGTGAGCCTGAAGAAACTGGTGGAGTACCATGTAGCAGCGGGCAGTGATGGCATCGTTGCAGTGGGTACCACTGGTGAATCGGCGACGCTGACGATTGAAGAGCATGTCAAGGTGGTAATGAAGACGGTTGAGTTTGCAGAAGGCCGTATTCCTGTTATTGCAGGAACAGGAGCAAATGCGACTCATGAGTCGGTGACTTTCAGCCGTCTATTAAACAACTCTGGCATCGCAGGTTGTTTAAGCGTGACTCCTTACTACAACAAACCGACTCAAGAAGGTTTGTTCCAGCATTACAAAGCGATCGCAGAAGAGAGCGATGTACCACAAATTCTGTACAACGTACCAGGTCGAACTGCGGTAGACTTACTGCCAGAAACGGTTGCGCGTCTTGCTGAGATTGAAAGCATTGTTGCACTTAAAGACGCGACAGGTGATTTAAGCAGAATTGCAATTCATCGTGAACTTTGTGGCGAAGATTTTATCTTACTAAGTGGCGATGACTCTTCAGGCCTAGAATTTGTTAAGCAAGGGGGTAATGGTGTTATCTCTGTTACCAACAATATTGCCGCTGAAGATATGGCGAAAATGTTCAGACTTGCGAGTGAAGGCAAGTATGAAGAAGCAGAAATCATCAACCAACGTTTAATGCCGCTGCATAAAAACCTATTCGTAGAGTCAAGCCCAATTCCAGTGAAGTGGGCCGCGCATAAACTAGGTCTAATTGAACACGGTGGTCTGCGTTTACCGCTGACAGAGCTGTCTGAAAATGCCCGCCCAATTGTGGCACAAGCAATGACGGAAGCTTGCATTTACTAAATTTAAAGATGGATTGCCGGAGTGAAACCACTTCGGCATGTATGTATCAGGAGTTTCAATGAAATTGTCTCACCAGCTAGTCGTCAGTTCACTAGCTGTTTTTGTTTTAAGTGCTTGCTCAGGCAGCGCAGCGCAGCGTCGTCAGGCAAAGGATGACTTCGAATATTTGAACACGCCACCTTTAAAAGAGTGGCAGCTAGCCGATGGTGCTACGCCTCAGTTCTACACCAACTACGATATTCCTCAAGGTAACTTCACGGGAGGAATTGGTAAAGAGGTTGATATTCGTTCTCCTCAGCAAATTCTAGAGCTAATCCCAGGCGCGCGTGCTGAACGCAAACAAGGTGAAACAACGCTTTGGCTACTTCGTGAAGATGAGCTTAATAAAGTTTGGCAAACTGCCTTGAAGATGCTTCAAGAGCAGGGCATAGCAGTTCGTGAACAGACAGACACGCGGCTAGAAACCGATTGGGTGACATGGACTGAAGAAGACGAAGAGGTTGAAGTAGGTTCACGTTATGCAATCGAACGTATCTTGGTTGGTGGCCGTCATGGTTTCAAGATTTCCCTGATCGATTGGCGTGAAGGTGGTAAACAGGTGCCTGTTACCGCGACCAACAAAGAGCGTTATAACGCGTTGATGACGAACTTAGTGACTGCACGCTATGACCAAGATCTTCGTGAAGAAGCGGCGCGTAAAGCGCAAGAGTTAGTGAAGCAGATCCCTATCTCTATGGGCTCTGACCGCAGTGGCTTCCCAGTTATTATTGCTCGTACACCATACAATGTACTTTGGTTACGTCTGCCAACGCTACTTCCAGAGATGGGCTTTACTATTGAAGAGCGTAATCAGTCTCAAGGTACTGTGAAAGCGAAGTATGCGACGCCTGATGACGAGTTTTGGACTAAAATTGGCGTGAAACCAATGGGACTAGCATCGGGAACTTATACTTTCCTACTTGGTGACCTTGGTAACCGTACTTCAATTAACGTCACTGACTCGGCGGGTAAGCCAGTAGAAGAGGCGTTACTACAAGATATGGTGCCTGTTATTGCAGCAGTTGCTGAACAAGCAGAGTAGTAACGAGCTGATAGAACCTACAAAAAAAGCTGACATCATGTCAGCTTTTTTTATACTTGTGTGCCAGAAGGTGGCAAAGATTAGCTACAGCACCATAGCGGCAATCCAGCCAAATACGATCAATGGGATATTGTAGTGGATAAAGGTCGGTACTACAGTTTCCCAAATATGTTCGTGTTGGCCATCAGCGTTTAGACCTGATGTCGGACCTAACGTTGAATCTGAAGCCGGAGAGCCAGCATCACCAAGCGCCGCCGCTGTGCCGACTAACGCGATAGTTGCCATTGGTGAGAAGCCAAATGCAGCCGCTAAAGGCACATAGATGGTCGCTAGGATTGGAATGGTTGAAAATGATGAGCCAATCCCCATAGTCACTAATAAGCCAACTACTAGCATTAACAGGGCAGCTAACGGTTTGTTATCACCAATGCTTGTTGATAGCGCTTCAACTAGCGACTCAACGCCACCCGTTTGCTTCATTACCGCGGCAAAACCCGCTGCTGCGATCATAATGAAGCCAATCATCGCCATCATGTGAACACCTTTAGTGAAGACGTCGTGCGTTTCTTTCCACGCAATAACACCACCAAAAGTAAATACCATAAAGCCAGCTAGACCACCTATGATCATAGAGCCAGTAGAAAGCTGTACGCTCAATGCAGCGACGATACCTGCCGCAGCTACAAGAATGTTTTTCTTGTTGATTGATTTAGGGTTCTCTTCAACATGAGTCAATTCCGTTTCTTGGTACTGTCGAGGCTTACGGTAGCTAAAGAAAATCGCCGTAAGCAGACCAAAAATCATTCCAGCCGCAGGAAGTAGCATTGCGACTGGCACTTGGCTAGCGACAACATTTTCCAGACCGTTCTCGTGCAGGTTTTTTAGCAGAATGTTGTTTAAGAAAATACCACCGAAACCAATAGGTAAAACCATATAAGGTGTCACCAAACCGAAGGTGAGCACACAGGCGATCATACGTCGGTCTAGGTTAAGCTTGGCAAACACGCCTAACAGAGGCGGAATGAGGATCGGGATAAAGGCAATATGGACAGGAATTACGTTTTGCGATGACATAGTGACTAACACTAAAGCAATCAGCACAGCGTATTTTAGGCCAGTTGAAGCTGACGCATTCTCTTTGCCGTGGATACGTTTGATAACGCTATTTGCTAAAAGGTCGGTAATTCCAGAACGGGAGATAGCAACAGCGAAAGTACCAAGCATGGCGTAGCTAAGTGCGATAGTCGCACCGCCTCCAAGCCCGCTTTCGAAGGCAGCAACCGCTTGATTAAGTTCCATGCCAGAAACCAAACCACCTACAATGGCGCTAAATGTCAGTGCAACGACGACATTAACGCGCATCAGTGCTAAGGCAAGCATGACACATACAGAAATGACAACAGGGTTCATAATTTACTCGTGTGTTGTGTTTACATTATTCTTTTATTTCTTCTTCAGTAGCATCAATCAACGGCCAACCACCTAGGGCTTTCCATTTGTTGACGATACCGCAGAAGAGCTCTGCCGTTTTTTGGGTATCATATAGAGCAGAGTGGGCTTCTTTATTGTCAAACTCCATCCCAGCGGTCTTGCATGCTTTAGCCAGTACTGTTTGACCATAGGCCAAACCACTTAACGTTGCAGTATCAAACGTTGCGAAGGGATGAAAAGGGACGCGTTTAAGCTTGCTACGCTCGCTCGCTTCCATCACGAAGCTGTGATCGAAATTTGCATTGTGAGCTACCATAATTGCACGGCTACAATCTGCGGCTTTTTGCTCTTTGCGCACCAACTTATAAATCTCTTTGAGAGCTTCAGATTCTGTCACTGCGCCACGAAGTGGGCTAAACGGGTCTCGAATACCGTTAAATTCGAGGGCTTCTTTTTCTAAGTTAGCGCCTTCAAATGGCTCGACATGAAAGTGAATGGTTGAGGCAGGGACAAGATCGCCGTTTTCGTCCATTTTTAAAGTAACGGCGCAGATTTCGAGTAGCGCATCGGTCTTAGCGTTGAACCCGGCAGTTTCTACGTCAATAACGACAGGAAAGTAGCCGCGAAATCGTTTTTTTAGCGTCAATGCTTCGTTTTCAATAGTCATGTGTGCTTAAAATTATGTGACAGGGCAGGCATTATTGCAGATTCTTTAAGCGAGAAAAACCGTTAATGCTGATTGAAAATGAATCATTGGTAATTTGTCCTATACAAATCAGTTGGCGGGATTTTTGCATTGATATTTGTGAAGGTAATCGGGTGGCAAAAATAGCGGCCCAAATAGAGTTAAGAGATGAAGTATTCTATGAACAAGTGGTTGGCTCCTAGTATTGCAATGGCAATAACAGCGTTTACTCCCAATGCGTTAGCGTTGGAGAAACACTATGTGGCCAAACCTCAGCAGTCCATGTGGCAAATGGTTGCCAATACGCCACTAGAATGCCGTCTTGTTCATCCTATTCCGAATTATGGCGATGCGGTTTTTTCGTCGTATGCGAGCAAAAAAATCAACCTCGATTTTGAGCTTAAGATGAAGCGCCCAATGGGACAGACTCGCGATGTAAGCTTGATCTCCATGCCACCCGCTTGGAGACCTGGCGACAGTGCTGATAGATTGACCACCATCCGCTTCTTCCAACAGTTTGATGGCTATGTCGGTGGTCAAACCGCTTGGAACATTTTGGGTGAGTTGGAGAAAGGTCGTTATCCAACGTTCAGCTATCAAGAGTGGCGAAGTCGTGATCAACGTGTAGAAGTCGCACTTTCTTCAGTGCTGTTCCAACAATCGTATAATGTGTTTAGCGACTGTGTTGCCAACCTGCTTCCATACAGCTTTGAAGACATTGCCTTTACAATTCTTCACTACGATCGTACTAGTGTCGAACTCAATAAACAGTCACAGAAACGATTGGCACAAATTGCCGAGTACATTAAGCATAATCAAGACATCGATTTGGTATTGGTATCGACCTATACCGATGCGGAAGATGGTAAAAGTGTCAGTCAAAGTCTTTCTGAGCGCCGCGCTGACGTCCTAGAAGAGTACTTTAAATCTCTCGGTTTACCTGACGACCGAATTCAGGTCCAAGGCTATGGTCGTCGACGTCCTATCGATGACAATGCTTCACCAATTGGCAGAGATAAAAACCGACGCGTGGTTATTTCGCTCGGTCGAACGCAAATTTAATTTCTATCGGATATGAGAAAGGCCAGATAGTATCTGGCCTTTTTTATTCCGATTGGTGTGCATATACCAACCCAAATAAATATCTGTTCATTCTTGCTGGTGAAAATCGCTGATAGCGTCGTTATAGATTTTGAAGGTAGATTTACTAGCTAGCTGCAATCTATGCCTTGCTCTAAGCGATTTTTCCTGCGCAACTATCTGAACACCCATTTATCCCGATTGGTATTAGTTCAAACGGAATTTAGCAATGAGGTTACAGTTGGTCGCGGTATCGATATCTTGTACCAACTGGGCAATCTTGGGATTGGGATGTCTTTTCATAAACTCAATCAGAGCCTTCTTACAGCAGCCCATAGAGTCGATAAACGCGTCGCAGTCTGTATTTGGACATTGTGGTACTAGAGTTAAGACTTTCTCAGAAGCGAGTTGGAGATATTTTAGCTCATACTTTACATCACCGACGTTACGCCAAAACATCGCCATATTGTGGCAAGAAATTACAGAAATCATCAGACGATCTTCGACATCGATCTCTTCGGTGTCTCCAATACGTTCACTTAACGTAAGCGCTTGCTGATAATGAAGAATACCTCTTAGGTGATCTTCATCGTTCATTGCCATGTCTGCTAGTAAGGTATGTTTCTCCCACTCTTGGATGCCCATTGTTCTAATCTCCTAACCGCGAATAGGCTTGAGATTAAATGATAATTATTATCAAGTAAAGCTAAAAAAATAGGACAGTGTGATACTGTCCCATTTAAAACATCGCCTGAAGTAATAATTAACCTTCTAAGCCCGCGGATGCTTGCTTGTTTTGGATGAGCTCTAGCATGTAGCCATCAGGGTCTTTGACGAACGCAATATGAGTTGTGCCGCCTTTAACTGGGCCTGGCTCACGAGTCACATTACCACCTGCCGCTTTGATTGCGTCGCATGTTGTGTAGATATCATCAACACCAATAGCGATATGACCAAAGGCACTGCCTAAGTCATACTCTTTTGTACCCCAGTTATACGTTAGCTCAATGACTGCACCTTGAGACTCATCGCCATAGCCAAGGAAAGCTAGAGTATATTCATACTCTTTATTTTCGTTGGTACGAAGTAGCTGCATGCCCATCACGTCAGTATAAAATTGAATTGATTTGTCTAGATCACCGACGCGAAGCATGGTGTGCAGGATACGTCCATTTGACATTGTCGTGCTCTCCTAATTTTCTGGATAAACTTTTTCTTTGTATTCGCAAAGGTCTTCAATGATGCAGCTACCACAGCGCGGTTTACGCGCAACACACGTATAGCGACCATGTAGGATTAGCCAGTGGTGTACATCTAACTTAAATTCTTTAGGCACGACCTTAAGTAGTTTCTCTTCTACTTGGTCGACATTCTTACCCATTGCAAACTTAGTACGATTTGAAACGCGATAAATATGCGTATCCACAGCGATAGTTGGCCACCCAAAGGCGGTATTTAGCACTACGTTTGCTGTTTTACGTCCAACGCCGGGTAACGCTTCGAGAGCTTCACGGTTTTCAGGGACTTCGCCATTGTGCTGATCGAGTATGATCTTACAGGTCTTAATGACGTTTTCAGCTTTGGAGTTAAACAGGCCAATAGTTTTAATATACTCTTTTACGCCATCAACCCCTAAATCAAAAAGACCTTGCGGGGTGTTAGCGACAGGGTAAAGTTTGTCTGTCGCTTTGTTCACGCTTACGTCAGTAGCTTGAGCTGAGAGAAGTACTGCAATCAGTAATTCAAAAGGTGTACTCCAATTTAATTCGGTTTGAGGGTTAGGGTTATTTTCCCTCAGTCGCTCCAGTATTAATCGTCGTTTATCTTTGTTCATTTGAGGCTGCTTTCCAGTGCTCCGTTTGATGCGATACGTTCAAACGGTTGTTATTGATTGGTCACCCGAGCTCGCTCAATGGTTTGTTTTTGTTGTTTCGGTTGGCGAGCTTCTAACTGTTTATCTATGATATTTTTCGCGGCAATGAGCAATCCGACGCCAATGAAAGCACCTGGTGGAAGCAGGGCGAGCAGGAAGCTATTGTCGAACTGAAACACCTCGATTCGTAATGAGGTTGCCCATTCACCGAGTAGCAGGTCTGCACCGTCAAATAACGTTCCGTTACCAATAACTTCACGCATTGCCCCTAAGACGACCAGTACGCTGGTCATTCCTAGACCCATCCAAAAGCCGTCTTGTGCAGCAGGAAGTAGGTCGTTCTTAGACGCAAAGGCTTCGGCGCGACCAATGATGATACAGTTAGTTACGATCAAAGGAATAAAGATACCCAGAGAAAGGTACAGGCCGTACGCGTATGCATTCATCAACAATTGAACGCAAGTTACCAGGGCTGCGATGATCATTACGAATACAGGGATGCGTACTTCTTTCGGTACATAGTCACGCACCAATGAAACGGTCACATTTGAACCGACCAGAACGAGTAGGGTAGCAATTCCCAACCCAAGTGCATTGGTCACGGTCGATGAAACAGCAAGTAATGGACACAAGCCTAGTAATTGAACTAGAGCAGGGTTGTTGTCCCACATGCCGTTCTTAATTAAGGTCTTATGCTCACTCATTGTTGCCTCCACAGTTCAGTGGTTGTGCCAATATTTGTTCACGATGGGTATTAACGTACTCAACGGTGTTTTTAACCGCTTTCACCACAGCGCGAGGAGTAATCGTCGCCCCAGTGAATTGATCAAACTGACCACCATCTTTACGCACTTTCCAATCGGATAGATTGTCTTCGCTGACAGTTTTACCTGCAAAACCTAGGATCCAGTCGGTAATACGTAAATCTATCTTATCACCTAACCCCGGTGTTTCTTTATGGCTTAAGACCCGCGTACCGGTAATGGTTCCGTCTTGTTGGATACCGACAATAATTTTGATAGCACCATTATAGCCGTCCGGTGCAATGGCTTCGATGGCTAAAGCTGATGGTTCATTATTGATGGTTGCCATATAGACAGGCATCGGTGAGTCTGCGCCAAGTGCCGGGTTACTGACTAAGGTACAAGCTTGATAAAGATCGTTATCGTGCATTTCGTGAGGAATCACTTGATTGAGCACCGAAAGCAGCTGCTTTTGTTCCTGCAGCTGAATCTGATCTTTAGTTAAATAGTTGGTCAGCGCTACGACACCTGTCGAAGCACAGGCAAACACCGCTAGAACCACACCATTTTTTCTAATCGCATTTAACATGATGAAACCTTAGTGACCGTACGTTCTTGGTTTGGTGTAGTAATCAATGAGAGGTACACACATATTACCCAGCAATACTGCAAAGGCCACACCATCAGGGAAGCCGCCCCAACTGCGGATGATAAATACCATCGCCCCGATAAATGCACCAAACACCAATCGCCCTTTAACTGTCGTTGAAGCAGAGACAGGATCAGTGGCAATAAAGAAGGCACCAAGCATGGTTGCACCAGACAGAAGGTGAATAAGCGGTGACGCCGTCGTTCCCGGAGTTAAAATCATGAATAGACTGCTGATTAGCGTCAGGCTTAGCAAAAAGCTCACCGGAATATGCCAATTGATCACTCGTACCTTGATCAAAATGAGACCACCAACAAGATAAGCAAGGTTGACCCACTCCCAGCCGATACCAGCTAGGCTACCAAATTGTGGCTGGGTTAAAGCTTCACTAGCTGTGTTGCCCGTCGTCAAGGCTGTTTTAAAAGCATCCAGAGGTGTTGCCATGGTGATGCCATCAATACCAGTACGGATTTGCTGGAGAGAAAGCCCTTCTAGGTTAAATCCGGTAAAGATCAGCGAAAAAGCATCTCCACTCGAAATCGCAGTTGCTTGCAGTTCATTTGGAGAGATCCAGCTTGTCATCTGTACTGGGAAAGAGATCAGCAGTACCACATAAGCGACCATCGCTGGGTTAAATAGGTTTTGACCAATACCACCATAGAGATGCTTCGCAATCACAATCGCGAAAATAAGCCCGATAGCAATGATCCACCAAGGTGACAGCGGAGGAATCGCAATAGCAAGCAGCCAAGCAGTGACTAAGGCGCTGTTATCACGTAGTGCTGACATTGGGTGACGTTTTCTGGCAAGCATGACCAAGGCTTCTAAACCCAGACCGAGCACAATCGCAAGAATAAGCTGGATTATTGTGCCCCAGCCAAAGAAATAGGTTTGTGCTGCCAATCCTGGCAAAGCGCAAAGCGCCACCCACTTCATTAGATCAGGAGTGCTTCTGCGACTGTGCGCATGGGGTGAGCTGGCAATAAAGAAGGCCACTACTCTTTCTCCTCAAATTGTTTTTGTTGTTCTTTTTCAGCTTTGCGTGCTTTCGCGCGTGCAATAGCGGCGGCAACTGCGGCTTTCTTCGGATCTTCCTCAGCTATTTCCGCAGCAGGAGCTTGCTCCACAGGCTCAGATTGAGCTTGCTGCTCAGCTTTACGCGCTTTCGCGCGTGCAATAGCGGCGGCAACAGCAGCTTTCTTCGGATCTTCTTCAGTTGCTTCTGATGCAGGCGCTTGTTCAGCAGTTTCAGATTGAGCTTGTTGCTCTGCTTTGCGCGCTTTCGCTCGTGCAATAGCGGCGGCGACTGCGGCTTTTTTCGGATCTTCGTCAGTTGCTTCTGATGCAGGCGCTTGTTCAGCAGGCTCAGATTGCTCTTGTTGCTTAGCTTTACGTGCTTTAGCGCGAGCAATAGCAGCGGCGACTGCAGCTTTCTTCGGATCTTCGTCAGCTGCTTCTGCAGCAGGCGCTTGCTCAGCAGGCTCAGATTGCTCTGGCTGCTTGGCTTTACGTGCTTTTGCTCTTGCAATAGCAGCGGCAACGGCGGCTTTCTTCGGATCTCCGTCAGTTGCTTCTGCAGCAGGCGCTTGCTCAACAGGCTCAGAATGAGTTTGCTGCTCAGCTTTACGAGATTTTGCTCGCGCAATAGCGGCAGCAACGGCGGCTTTCTTCGGATCTTCGTCAGTTGCTTTTGCAGCAGGCGCAGGCTCAACAGACTCAGATTGAGTTTGTTGCTCGGCTTTACGTGCTTTCGCTCGCGCAATAGCGGCAGCAACAGCAGCTTTCTTATCTTCAGCTGGTGGCGCTTGGTCAGTTTCTTCTGTTTGCGCTTTCTTCGCTTTAGCTCGGGCTATTGCTGCAGCGACCGCTGCTTTTTTATCTGTAGCGGGTGCTTGAGCGCCGTCAGAGCCAGCTTGCTGTGCTTTTTTCGCTTTAGCTCGCGCTATCGCAGCAGCAACTGCATCTTTTTTGTCGTCTGTTGATGTATGATCAGATTGTTGTGCTTTCTCTGCTTTACGCTCTCTCGCTTGACGTTTACGTTCTTCACGCAGCTTGGCCATTTCACTGTTATCAGGCTCAGCCTGACCGCTTTGCATCGCTTCTGCTTGTTTAGCTTTTGCTTTTGCAATCGCTGCAGCAACAGCAGGTTTAACGGCCTTCTCTTCTGTGGCTGGTTGGGCTTTTTGTGCCTTAACTCGCGCAATGGCGGCTGCAATTGCATCATCGCCACCAGAAGATTTCATCTCTTTACGGCGGTCATCTGCGGCTTTTTTGAAGCGATTTTCGCGAGCGGCTTTATCTCGTTCAAGACGTGCTTTCTTCTCTTCAAAACGAATCTTCGCGCGCTCTGCCGCTTCTGCTTCTTCTTTACGAGTACGGATCTCAGCTTTTGCTTGGCGGTAGTATTGAACCAGTGGGATTTCACTCGGACAAACGAAGGCACAAGCACCACACTCGATACAATCTTTAATGTTCAGCTCTTCACATTTATCAAGCTCTTCTGCTTTGGCATGCCAAACCAGTTGCTGAGGGAGAAGAGAGGCAGGGCAGGCTTCGGCACACTGACCGCAGCGGATACACGCCATTTCATATTGATTCGGTGAAATCTCTTTGCGAGTGGGAGCCAGAATACAGTTGGACGTTTTGGTTATTGGCACCTGTGCATGAGGCAGGGTAAAGCCCATCATAGGACCGCCCATAATTAGGCGCGGTAATTTCTTATCTGCTTTGTAACTAAACTCATCCAACAGAGCCTGCACTGGCGTTCCAAGTAGCGCCCAAACGTTTCTTGGCTGTTTAAAGGTATCACCGGTTAATGTCACGATACGTTCTATCAGTGGTTCGCCATCGCAAACCGCTCGTTTAATCGCATGCAGTGAGCCAACGTTTTGCACTAATATCCCGATATCTGCAGGAATACCGCCATTTGGCACTTCTTTGTTGGTCAGGATTTTGATCAGCTGCTTTTCACCACCTGAAGGGTATTTAGTCGGGATCACACGGATGACAATGTCTTTGTGCTCGGCGGCTTGTTGTAGCGCTTTGACTGCTTCAGGTTTGTTATCTTCAATGCCAATAACCGTTAGTTTCGGCTTGAGGATATGCTCAACGATCTCTATCCCTTGAATGATCTCTTCGGCATGTTCACGCATCAACATATCATCGGCAGTAATGTAGGGCTCACATTCTGCAGCGTTGATGATCAGAATCTCTGTTCTTGCCAGACCCGATTGAATTTTCTTCGCTGTTGGGAAGCCTGCGCCACCCATACCGGATACACCAGCTTGGCGAATTTTTTCAATCAGTTCGTCAGGAGTGCGCTCAGCATAATTAGACCAGCCATCACGTTCGATCCAGCTGTCAGCCATATCAGGCTTAATAACAATACAGATTTCACTTAAACCAGAAGGGTGAGCAGTGGTTCTTGGTTCAATAGCAACCACAGTGCCTGAAGTTGGCGCATGCACAGGCAGCATAAAGCTAGTGTCGTACTTAGTCAGTGACTGACCCTTAAGTACCTGCTCGCCAACTTCAACCGTAATAGTGCCAGGTTTACCAATGTGTTGTTTGACCGGCAGGACAATTTCTTCGGCAATAGCCGCGCGCGAAAGTGCATGACTGACCGACTGAGATTTGTTTTCAACTGGGTGAACACCACCCGGGAAAGTCCACAAGGCGCCAGTTTTGATTTGTTCGATTAATGACAGCATACCAGTCCTTAACTCCCGCTGTTCTGCTTGGCCGCAGAATCGGTAATATCAACAACAGGAATGGCGTCCATCTGCCACTTCCAGCTCGCTGTAGTGGTTTCTACAGGAATCATTTCAATACAGTCTGTTGGGCAAGGAGCAACACATAAATCACACCCAGTACATTCGTCCTTAATCACGGTATGAAGTGCTTTTGTCCCACCCACAATGGCGTCTACTGGACAGGCTTGAATACACTTAGTACAGCCAATACACATATCTTCGTGGATAAATGCAACGGTTTTTACTGCGTTTTCAAGGTCGTGTGCTGAGTCGGTTGCTTCGACTCCCATTAGGTCCGCAAGCTTTTCTATTGTTGCCTGACCACCTGGAGGACATTTGTTGATTTCATCACCATTGGCGATAGCCTCAGCGTATGGTCGGCATCCTGGATAACCACACTGACCACATTGGGTTTGTGGCAGAATGCTGTCTATTTGATCAACAATAGGATCCGCTTCAACTTTAAAGCGAATTGAAGCGAAACCAAGGATCGCACCGAAAATAGCGGCGAGAACCGCGATGGCGATTATTGCGATTAGTATTGAGCTCATTACAGTTTCACCAAACCAGTAAAGCCCATGAATGCTAGAGACATTAATCCAGCGGTAATCATCGCAATTGATGCGCCTTTGAATGGCATAGGGACGTCAGCAGCGGCAAGGCGTTCACGCATAGAAGCAAACAACACTAGTACCAATGAAAAGCCAACAGCCGCACCGAAACCATAGATGATCGATTCGATAAAGTTATGGTTTTCGTTAATGTTAAGTAGCGCTACACCCAGAACCGCACAGTTAGTGGTGATCAGGGGAAGGAAAATACCCAATAGGCGATACAGAGTCGGGCTAGTTTTATGTACTACCATCTCTGTAAATTGAACCACTACCGCGATCACCAGAATAAAACTCATGGTGCGCAAATATTGCAGGTTGAGCGGATCTAAAATGTAGTTCTCTACGAGATACGCACACACGGAGGCTAAGGTCAAAACGAACGTTGTCGCTAACCCCATTCCGATAGCGGTTTCTAGTTTTTTAGACACACCCATAAATGGACATAAGCCCAGAAACTTCACCAGTACAAAGTTGTTGACCAGCACAGTGCCGACCAACAACAAAAGATATTCGGTCATAGTTATATAATTTAGAAATTCCGATCCCGACATTATCCTGCTTTGCTTGTTCAATAACAACCAAGGAAAGATAAGGTTTTATATTGTTGAATAAAAATTATACGAGATTGTGCTAAAAAAGTTGAATAAATACGACTTAGTAAAGGAAAACTGGCATTTAGATTTTGCCTAGTGAATGTTTGGGGTAGGAGAGAGAAAAGAGCAACACTAGGCTGCTCTTTGAATTTGGGTTATTCCATTGTGATGTGTTCAAGCAAAACCTTGGCGTTAACCCCAATTAAGTATGGTCCAATTTGGTTGGTTCGCGTGTGCTTTCAAACGAGGGCATGGATTGACCAAATACGCGTAATCAGCGTATTGGCACAGTGGTAAGTCATTGATTGAGTCAGTGAAAAAATGCAGTTCAGAATACGACTCTGAACGTTCTTTTAACCACTGCTTTAAGCGAGTGACTTTGCCTTCACGATAACTTGGTACGCCTTGTATCTTGGCGGTGTAATGATTGGCCTCCGAAACGAGATCGATACCAAGTGCGGTGTGAATGCCTAAGTGACGCCCCACCGCTTCAACTAAGAAAGTCACACTGGCAGAGATAATCAGCATATCAATACCATCACGAGATAGTTGCTCGATTAAGGTTTTAGACTGAGGAAACTGTTTATCTAGAATACGAGTTTTTACACATTCTTCTACCAACAGATTAACCTGTTCAACAGGCATGTCAGCTAACGGTGCCATAGAGAAGGTTAAGTAGTCTTGCATATCTAACTTACCTTCGGCATACAAACTCATTAAACGTAGATCTTCTTCGATAAAATTCGGCTCAGTCGCGATACCCTTGTCAACCATAAACTCATTCCAAATCATCGCACAATCGGCATTGATTAAGGTCTCGTCTAGATCGAATACGTACAAAGGTTTGGACATGGTTAGGTTCTCTTATTCTGATACGGCAATTTCTCGCGACACTAGCAGCAAACAATGTCGAAAATGTGACAGACCCTAATAACCTTTGAAGAACCCGCCATCCAATAGAATATTCTGTCCGGTCATATGGTTGCTTAGTGGGCCAAGTAAAGCGCTAACAGCGTCAACGACGTCTTGAACTGATGCGTATTTTTTTAGCGGAATATTGCTGACTTCTTCTGCTATTTGTTGGTCAAAGCTGACACCGTTTTGTTGCGCTTTGTTGTGCATCTTATTGGTATAGCTTTCAGTCATAACTCCGCCTAGTGACAGCGTATTGACTGATATTCCTTTTTCTCCGAGGACGAGCGCCATGGTTTTAGCTTGCCCTAGCCAAGCGGAGCGAAGACAGTTATTGGTACTATAGTTTGTAAGTGCGTTTTTGCTACTTAACCCCGATATCAGTACGATCTTAGCGCCCTGATTAAGGCGATCATTTTCCACCAGATATTTTATTAAACTTAATGGGCGGATAAAGAAGTTTTGGTATAGGGTTTGCCAAGTCTCGTTGTCAGGGAATAGCTCTGAAGAGGGAGGGATTCTGGGGATGATAAACACGATCTGGTCGAGCTTCTCATGAGTAGAGATTGCGAAGGCCGCTTGCTCAATGCTTTCGTCACAAGTGAAATCCAGAGACACCTCTTCACAAGGGGTCTTTAGACCAGAACATAGTGCGCCTAGTTTTTCATGATTTCTTCCAGTAAGAATGAGCTTTCCAGACATTGATTGAGCAATAGCGCTGCCCATTCCACTCGTCGCGCAAGTAATTAAGGTTGTTTTCAAGTTTAGGTTCCTCTTGAAATTAAATGCATTAAGTTGTCTTGATAGTGACTACTTACTTTAAGTTCATGTTCCTTACCTTTGATCCAGATGCTCACAGTGTGGCCATCTTTATTGGTTTTGATATCGATATTTTCATCGCTCTCAAAAAGCTCTTTCTTGACCAGAGTCGAGCGGTTTAGCCGAACCAAAGGAATTGGAAACGACTGCTCAAGATCGGTGAGTGAACATTTAATTTTGGTTGATAGACCCGATTTGTAGATCACCTCAGAGTAAGGGTGCTTGTAGTTAACTAATGTAATGTCTTCGTTAATAGCGAAAGCCCGTTTGTTACTGTTAATTATCTTCAGTATGTTGCTTAGATTCTGCTTTTCACTCGGTGTGTCTAGGGGAGGAGCAGTCTCTGTTTGACGGTTGATGTTATCTTGACTGAGCAAATATTTTGCCACCCAGACCAATGAACCAATTAGCAGCATTTCAGCAAATACTATGGATGTGATAACTGAGCTGCTGACTCCGCTGTACGTCAAATCTTCACCTTGACTCAAGTAGTAGCTAACGGCAGCAAGCTGTTTGCTCGCGACAGTGATCGGAATAGAGCCTGAGTGAAGAGTTATCTGAGAGGCGTTCGAAGTAAGCTCAGCGATTGAGGTGCCTTTGGTACAGTGCTCAGAGACGTCCCGGTCATCAACAGAAAAGCTACTCACAGCGACCTGTATACACATTTTTGCATTGATGTTTGATTTCTCATAAGCGGTTAGGAAGTTTTCGAGGCTGGATTTAATACCAGGAATATTGAATGTATAAACATCATCTAAAAATGAATCTGTTTTTGTCCAAGCAACGATTAATGCGCCGGCTAAATCGTGATTAGGCGCTTGCTTTTTTGCTAGTTGTAAACTGCTGATTATCAGCCACAGTTGGCTGACTAATACCAGAGCTCCAACGACTGCCAGCAATTGAGAAGCCGTGAATCGTCTATTTATCATCTGAGCTCTCATTGACGTAAAGTGTGGTTACTTTTTGATTGCCTTGGCTAGTAACCTGATAAAGGTACATTGGCTTTTTATTGTGGCCTGTGTTGCTAATATCAATGGATTTACCATCCATCGCGGTTTTGTATTTCGAACTTTTAAGCACACTTATTGCCTGTTTTTTATCTTGCAGTGCCGAGAGCTGGTCAATTTGGCTCTCGATGAGTTGGATTAGATCAAAAGAGTAGGCACTGAGAAATGACGTATATTCGAATGGACAGTAAGTATTGGCATAGGAATTAAACAGTTTTTCGTTGGGGCCTTTAACTTCTCCATCCCAGTTTTTTAGGAACTTTACGCTTATGTTCGGCGAAACTTGCTCAATGATGTCGTAAAACTCTTTCCTTCCGCCAATGGAGTCGGGCCCTAAAATAGTTAGGCTTTCTTTGTCGGTCACCGCCAGTTCATGATAGAAAGAGGCAATGTGTGGATTAAAGAGTGGAGCGAAAATAACATCTCCAGAGTCTATTTTCTGAGCAATCTCTTTCTGAGACTCAAAGGTAAACTGATGAACTTGTACATCTATTTCGGGATTTTGTGTCAGCACTAAGCGTAAGAACTCTTTTGATACCTCTGTTGAATATCGGTTCGCCTGAGCATTGACGATATGCAGAGTATTCATGTTGTTCTGAGCCAAGTAATAAGATGCCAGAACTTCTGCCTGATATAAGTTCGATGGCATTATAGACAGACCTAGACTCGTGTCTTTAATGACCTCCATTGCTGTTGCGGAAGTGATATATGGAATCTTGGCTTCAGTCAGAAAGGCGGCAGCCGCTTCTGCTTCTTTTGACAGCAGTGGAAGAACAGCTATATCCACATCTTTTTCTATCAACTCTAAGGCAGCTTGCGCACTACCACTTGCCGAACGGTTGTTTTCTACAAATATTACAGAAACATCCTTAGACGTATTGGTTAACGTATCTGTTGTACTTTTAAGGATGCATATCTTCTCTGTGTTGGACTTGGAGCTGTTTTTTGAGGTATGTCCTACCATGACTCCAATTTTATATATGTCGTGTTGACTCGCGTGTGTATGAAAAGCAAGCAGAAAGAAACACATCAAACCCATAGCGTTGCATATTAGCCTGATGTGTTTAGGGGAGAATTTAATAAAATTCATCCAAGTGTCCCTGTATTTAGTTAAACTAAAACTCGTGTGGTTTTAAGCTTATGTTTTTGTTTTAAAAAGAAATTGTTTTAGTTTTGATATTTTTTTATTTTTTTAATTAATATCAAGGATGATTATAATTGAACTTATTGCTGACTGAAATATTATTAGTGCACGCAATGAGACTGGCTGATTAGTAATTAGTCAGGTTTACAGGTCATATTTAGAATGTATTTTTACTGGTGATGTTTATACAAACACAAAAATGAACGACTGTTGCACCAAGATAATAAAAACACGTCTGGCTAGGCGTTAGACTGGGAAATTATTCTCAGCAAACAGATAAAGCCCGAACATATGTTCGGGCTTTATCTGTTTTGGGTGCTTTCGTGTATTCAGTTTGTTCAAAGTGGGCGGCTAGCTTTGAAGCATTGCTTGCTACAAACCAAGAGCACTAGATACGAAAAAGCCGCGTCTTACGACACGGCTTTTTCTAAATTTGGCATCCCGCTGTTGGGACTCAACGCGGGCGGCTAGGACGGTCCGACTGAGATATTTGCTTGGAACAAGCAAGTCGCAGTTGAAAACGAAAAAAGCTCAACCTTTCGATTGAGCTTTTTTCTAAATTTGGCTCCCCTCTGGCGGGACTCAACGCGGCCGGCTAGGTCTGAGACATTGGTTTGGCACAAACCAGGAGCATTAGATACGAAAAAGCCGCGTCTTATGACACGGCTTTTTCTGAATTTGGCTCCCCCTGCGGGACTCGAACCTGCGACATACGGATTAACAGTCCGCCGTTCTACCAACTGAACTAAGGGGGAATTGCTTTGAGCGAGGCGAATATTAGCTATCAGCCAGAGGAGTGTCAACACGAACGATGCGATTCTAACGAAAAAAAACACATAAAAAATACTTTACTTTCCTGAAGCCCTTACCAAATAAGGGGTAGATTTAGTTATCCACCAAAATTGTGGATAACTATGTGTGTTAAATTTGAGTAAGTCAGAAAAGTGTCAAAATCGAAGTTGTTGGTTTTTAGTTGGGCTTGGAATTCAGAGCAGCAAAGCTTTGTTGCGCAACACTTTGTTCGTTAGATTGTCGGAAAAGCGAGCAAATGGAACACGTTCGAGTTTTGTGGACTAAATTGAAATTTAGGAAAAAATGTGGATAAGCTGTGAGCTGATTTGGGTTTGATTTCGAGGTGGATCTCTAGCAGGGCGAAAGATAATATCAGGATTAAAGGTAATGATCTAGCGGCAAAATGCCACTTTATGCAAAACAGCGATTAATTTTTTCTTTATCGCTTGAGTCTGTATATATATACAGCCACAATAGTGACTACACCTTATGACTAGACAGAGATGAAGTATGAGCAAAGTTTTTGATTTAGTGTCTGATTATAAGCCTTCTGGCGATCAGCCCACCGCTATTGAGCAATTGCTTGAAGGCCTTGATTCTGGTTTAGCGCACCAAACATTACTTGGTGTAACTGGCTCAGGAAAAACTTTTACGCTTGCCAATGTGATAGCCAGCGCTCAGCGCCCAGCCATTTTGCTTGCTCCAAACAAAACGTTAGCGGCTCAGCTTTACGGTGAAATGAAATCTTTCTTTCCTAACAATGCCGTTGAATACTTCGTCTCTTATTACGATTACTACCAACCTGAAGCTTATGTGCCAACAACCGATACCTTTATCGAGAAAGATGCTTCCGTTAACGCGCATATTGAGCAGATGCGTCTCTCTGCGACCAAAGCCCTATTAGAACGAAAAGATGCGATTATTGTTGCTTCCGTGTCGGCGATTTATGGTTTGGGTGACCCTGAATCCTATCTGCAAATGATGTTACATATCCGCCGCGGTGATGTGATGGACCAGCGTGATATATTGCGTCGTCTTGCTGAGCTTCAATATAGCCGCAATGATGTCGCATTTGAGCGCGGTCAGTTCCGTGTACGTGGTGAAGTGATTGATATCTTTCCGGCTGAATCCGATCAAGATGCGGTGCGTATCGAGATGTTTGATGATGAGATTGATTGTATTAGTGTGTTTGACCCACTGACAGGGGCCGTCAAACAGCGTGACTTGGCACGTTACACGATTTATCCCAAAACCCACTATGTCACACCGAGAGAGCGAATTCTTGATGCGATAGAGCACATTAAAGTGGAGCTTGAGGGGCGCAAGAAGCACTTACTTGATAACAACAAACTGCTCGAAGAGCAGCGTATCTCTCAGCGTACTCAGTTTGATATTGAGATGATGAACGAGCTGGGATTTTGTTCAGGTATCGAAAACTACTCACGCTATCTAAGTGGTCGTAGTGAGGGTGAGCCGCCACCAACCCTGTTTGATTACTTGCCTCACGATGGTTTGCTGATCATTGATGAATCCCATGTCACCGTGCCTCAGATCGGCGCAATGTACAAAGGAGATCGATCTCGGAAAGAGACGCTAGTGGAGTTTGGTTTCCGCCTACCGTCGGCACTCGACAATCGACCTATGAAGTTTGAAGAGTTCGAATCTATTTCGCCTCAGACGATATTTGTCTCTGCAACGCCAGGTAATTATGAGCTAGAGAAGTCTGATGGTGAGATCGCTGATCAGGTTGTTCGTCCTACAGGCTTACTCGACCCTCAGCTTGAAGTTCGTCCGGTTGCGACACAGGTAGATGACCTGCTCTCAGAAATTCGAATTCGTGCCGCGAAAGATGAGAGGGTTTTAGTGACCACTCTGACCAAGAGAATGGCGGAGGATCTAACTGAATATCTCACTGAGCACGACGTAAAGGTTCGCTATCTTCACTCAGATATTGATACGGTGGAAAGGGTTGAGATCATCCGCGACTTGCGTCTTGGAGAGTTTGATGTGCTGGTGGGGATCAACTTACTCCGTGAAGGTTTAGATATGCCAGAAGTCTCCTTAGTGGCGATTTTGGATGCTGATAAAGAAGGTTTCTTGCGTTCAGAGCGTTCGCTTATTCAGACAATTGGTCGCGCCGCACGTAATGTGGCAGGTAAAGCGATTCTTTACGCGGACAGTATCACCAAATCGATGGACAAGGCGATGGGTGAGACCAACCGACGTCGCGAAAAACAACAAGCTTACAACGAGAAGATGGGCATCGAGCCTCAGGCTCTAAAGCGCAATGTTAAAGACATTATGGAGCTAGGTGACATTACTAAGAGTAAGAAGCAACGCGTTAGCAAGACAGTGCCATTGTCTAAAGTGGCTGAGCCTTCGCAGAGCTACGATGTGATGACACCTCAACAACTTGATAAAGAGATTAGTAAGCTAGAAGCGCAGATGTATCAACATGCTCAAGACTTAGAATTTGAACTTGCAGCACAGAAAAGGGATGAGATAGATAAGCTTCGCAAACAGTTTATTGTTAATAGCTAACACGAATTTAAGGCGAAAAAATAGCCAGTAGAAACTTAGTTCTACTGGCTGTAATTTGTGAATACTAAGTTCACTAACAACGTCAGTTGGCTAGGTGACCCATGAGGGTCAATGTAGATTTAGCATATAGCATGCCAAACTAAATTGGCCTCAAAATGCGTCATTCATCACCCTATTCAGGACTATTTTGTGTTTTAAATTGCATAATGCAAAGCGCAATGCGATTATTTATATAAATGCGAAGAATGCCTTGGCTAGGTTATGCAATATAATACACAAGCAAAAAACTCAAAGTATTTGTTGATGGTTGAAGATACCGCCTCTGTCGCGGCGCTGTATCGTTCTTATCTCACTCCTCTACAAATCGATATCAACATCGTTGGCACCGGTCGTGATGCCATTGATAGTCTCAATTTCAGAACCCCCGATCTAATCCTGCTCGACCTTCGGTTACCTGATATGACAGGTATGGATGTCTTGCACGCGGTGAAAGAAAAGAACCCGGATGTGCCGGTCATCTTTATGACCGCGCATGGTTCTATTGATACCGCCGTTGAAGCAATGCGTCATGGCGCGCAAGACTTCCTAATTAAACCCTGTGAAGCAGACCGACTCCGTGTAACGGTTAACAACGCTTTGCGTAAAGCGAATAAGCTTAAAAACGACGGAGACAATTCAGGTAGTCAGGGCTATCAAGGTTTTATCGGTAGTAGTCAAACGATGCAAGCGGTTTACAGGACTATTGACTCTGCAGCGACCAGTAAAGCCAGTATCTTTATCACTGGAGAAAGTGGTACGGGTAAAGAAGTTTGTGCTGAAGCGATTCATGCTACCAGTAAACGTGGTGATAAACCGTTTATTGCCATCAACTGTGCTGCAATCCCGAAAGATCTGATTGAAAGTGAGCTATTTGGTCACGTTAAAGGTGCTTTCACAGGAGCGGCGACCGATCGACAAGGTGCTGCTGAACTGGCCGACGGTGGAACACTTTTCCTTGATGAGCTGTGTGAGATGGACTTGGATCTACAAACCAAGTTACTCCGTTTCATCCAAACGGGTACTTTCCAAAAAGTGGGTTCTTCTAAGATGAAGAACGTGGATGTGCGATTTGTTTGCGCGACCAATAAAGATCCATGGAAAGAAGTGGAAGAAGGGCGTTTTCGAGAAGATTTGTATTATCGCTTGTATGTTATTCCTCTGCATTTGCCACCTCTACGTGAGCGTGGCGACGATATCATCGAGATTGCCTACTCACTACTGGGTTTCATGTCCAAGGAAGAGGGTAAAGATTTTGTCCGTTTAGCACCAGAAGTCGTTGATCGATTCTCGCGCTACGAATGGCCTGGTAATGTGCGTCAATTGCAAAACGTATTACGCAATGTGGTTGTGTTGAATAATGGCCGTGAGATTGATTTAGCCATGCTGCCACCTCCGCTCAATCAGCCATCAAAAAATGAAATTAGAGTGACTCGGCCGCAAAACGAAACGGTATCGGTACAAGATATATTTCCTCTGTGGCTGACAGAAAAAAATGCCATAGAACAAGCCATTAAAGCGTGTGATGGTAACATCCCTAAAGCTGCCGGCTATTTGGATGTAAGCCCATCAACGATTTACAGAAAACTACAAGCGTGGAATGCCAAGGAAGTACAATAGTGGACATCTTAGATCAAAGCAAAATCGACCGACTCGCTAGCGAAATTGGCGCGGAAAATGTACCTGTTTTGCTTGAAATATTTTTGAACGAGTTGCAAATGTATATCGATAAGCTGTCGCAAATCGAAGGACAAGAGCAAGAGCAATACTTAAAAGAGATAAGTCATGCGTTAAAAAGCAGTGCAGCGAGTTTTGGCGCAGAAGCACTTCGCGCGTATTCGGTAGAGGTAGACTCTAGTGCTAAATCTGGTACTTCCCTTGAGTCAGAAAGCAATAAGCAACAAATGTTATCTCTACTGAGTGAAACCCAGCAGAGATATCAGCAGTTATTCAACCAGTAACCATTCGATGGCCTGTTGCAGCTTAGCCCTATCGTGACGCCAGTCGCGATTGGGTGAAGCTAACGGTGTTGTCACACAATTCCAACCTTCTAACTCTGGGTGAGGCTCTTCACCTAAAACCACATCTATTTTGCGTCCTTGACAAGAACGTTCACACCATTCCAATTTTTCTTGTAATGTCATATGTCCAGCAGGCCCGTACTCTGGGGAAAGGTTTTCGACAAACACCAGTTTTGCTTTGCGGTTATTTGCAATCGCTCGTCCTACTTCAGGTAGCAGCAGTGGCGGCATAATACTGGTTAGGAAACTGCCCGGACCAAGAATAATCGCGTCAGCTTCTTCAATAGCCTGTACACCTTCTTTGGTCGCAGGGACCTCGGGCTCAAGATCGAGTCGAATCAGCTTTTCTGGCATTTCATCAACACTGGTCTCACCCGTGACCCAACGTCCATCTGGTGCGAGTGCTTTCAAATCAGAAGGGTGTTCAGACATAGGGATGATATTGACATCGACCTTAAGCATATTTCGAATCAGGTTTGTGGCATCTAGAGGGCGGACAGAAAGGTTGTCGAGAGCCGTGAGCATCAAGTTACCTAGATTGTGTCCATCAAGTTCACCGGCACCTTTGAAGCGGTACTCAAACATCATCGAACTGATGGAAGGGTCAGTGATAAGCTGGTTGATACAGTTGCGCGTATCACCCCATGCAATGCCTCCTTGGCAATGGCGAATGCGACCGGTGGAGCCGCCGTTATCTGTGGTGGCAACAATCCCCGTTGCGTTTGAGCCAAAATCTTTGAGTGCCGCGAGCATACGTCCAAGGCCGTGGCCTCCACCGACAGCGACCACTTTATTGCTAGCGTAAATTGTCATGCTGAGCTTCTTTTTATTCATAACCAACTACAATTTAGATTATTGCATTAACAACCAATACTCAATATTGGGTAAATTGGGCTCCAAGCACGATTTTTTCAATTTGAGGGTAGAATCACACACAATTATTAAGTATTTTATTTATCAGCACTACCGAAAATGATAGGTAGTTGCCATAACTCCGAGCTCTATAAGCTAAGTCCAAAGTGATAAGCCTATTGAGCCAGTGACATGTTGTCACAAGGGCATACTTGGAAATGATTATGCCTCCCGTGTTTGGAAAGGTGTTCCGTGGCGCAACAATTCGAAGATAGATTCCATCGTAAGTTTTATTACTTGCGACTTTCCGTTACAGATGTCTGTAACTTCAAATGCACATATTGTCTGCCTGATGGCTATAAGCCTTCCGGGCAAAAAAACTCGTCTTTTTTAGCTCTTCCTGAGATAAAGCGTGTCGTTAGGGCGTTTGCCGATTGCGGTACCTCAAAGGTACGAATTACTGGTGGAGAGCCGAGCCTACGCAAAGACTTCAACGATATTATTCATACCGTGGCTTCAACGCAGGGCATTCGCAAAGTGGCGACGACAACCAACGGTTATCGAATGGAAAAGCAAGTCGCTGATTGGAAAGAGGCGGGGCTGACACATATTAATGTCAGCGTTGATAGCTTAGATCCTCGCATGTTCCATCAAATCACAGGTGAAAATAAATTTACTCAAGTGATGGCGGGCATCGACCGCGCTTTTGAAGTGGGTTACGACCAGGTCAAAGTCAACGTTGTATTGATGAAGGATCTGAATGCGCACGAGTTACCCGCCTTTCTAAACTGGATTAAAGACCGTCCAATCCAACTTCGCTTTATCGAGCTGATGCAAACCGGGGAAATGGATGAACTGTTCCAACGTCACCATGTTTCCGGTGTCGCGATTCGCAATCAGTTGATAGCCAATGGCTGGCTACTCAAAGTGCGAGATAAGAACGACGGTCCTGCTCAGGTTTTTGTCCATCCTGATTATCAAGGTGAGATCGGTTTGATCATGCCGTATGAAAAAGACTTTTGTGAAAGCTGTAACCGCTTGCGTGTATCCGCTAAAGGTAAGCTTCACTTATGTCTGTTTGGTGATCATGGCGTTGAGTTACGCGATTTACTTCAACAAGACGCTCAAGAACCAGAACTAATCGAAAGAATTCAACAGCAGCTGCAAACCAAGTCGGTGAGCCATTTCCTCCATGATGGAAACTCTGGCATGACTCCGCACTTGGCCTCGATCGGCGGCTGATACACATCATTAATCAAACTTCGTGTTCACGTATGAGTGAGCATGAACTGACTTTGACAAAACTATAGGTGAACAAATGGGTCACGCAGAAAGCAAATTTCAACCAGCAAATATCGCAGTTCTAACCGTTTCTGACACGCGCACTGAAGAAAACGATACTTCAGGTGGCTACCTAGTTGAGAATGCAAAAGAAGCGGGTCATAACATTGTCGATAAGAAGATTGTTATTGATGATATGTACAAGATTCGCGCTATCGTCTCTCAGTGGATTGCGGATGAAAATGTGCAAGCTGTAATGATTACTGGCGGTACAGGTTTTACTTCTCGTGATAGCACGCCTGAAGCGCTAAAACCTCTATTTGACAAAGAAGTCGAAGGTTTTGGTGAGCTTTTCCGCATGGTCTCTTATGAAGAGATTGGTACTTCTACCATTCAATCTCGCGCTATCGCGGGTTTTGCTAACCATACTGTGATTTTTGCTATGCCGGGTTCTACGGGCGCGTGCCGTACTGGTTGGACAAAGATCATCAAGCAACAACTTGATGCAAGCCACCGCCCATGTAACTTTATGCCTCACCTAGCGGTTTAATCTTAGGAGCAGTTAATGAGCGAATTCACTCATATCAACGCTTCTGGTGAAGCAAACATGGTTGATGTATCGGCCAAAGCAGAGACGGTGCGCGAAGCTCGCGCTGAAGCTTTTGTTCATATGGCACCTGAGACTTTGCAATTGATTGTGTCTGGTTCTCATCATAAAGGTGACGTGTTTGCGACCGCGCGTATTGCCGGTATTCAAGCCGCGAAGAAAACTTGGGATTTAATTCCACTTTGCCACCCCTTACTGCTGTCTAAAGTTGAAGTGCAGCTAGAAGCGATCGAAGCTGAAAATATGGTTCGTATTGAGTCTGTGTGTAAGTTAGCGGGTAAGACAGGGGTTGAAATGGAAGCCCTGACTGCCGCTTCTGTTGCTGCGTTAACCATTTATGATATGTGTAAAGCGGTACAGAAAGATATGGTGATTGGACAAGTCCGTTTACTAGAAAAAACGGGTGGTAAATCTGGACACTTTAAGGTGGAGTCATGATTAAGGTTCTATTTTTCGCTCAAACTCGTGAATTAGTAGGGGTGGATGAACTTCAGCTTGAAGGTGACTTCTCTACGGTTGAAGAGGTGCGTAGTCACTTGGTAGAGCAAGGTGGTAAGTGGGATCTTGCTTTAGAGCCGGGCAAATTACTGGCTGCGGTGAATCAATCGATTGTTCCTCTTGAGCACCCAATTCAGTCAGGTGACGAAGTGGCGTTATTCCCGCCGGTAACAGGGGGGTAGTCATGGACAATCGCGTTTCAGTTCAATTTGAAGATTTTTGTGTTGGCAGTGAGTATGAGGCTCTAGCGCAAGGCACGTCGGCAGGGGCTGTTGTCACTTTTACTGGTAAAGTACGTGATATGAACCTAGGTGATAACGTCACTGGTTTATCTCTTGAACATTACCCAGGTATGACAGAGAAGGCTCTTGGTGAAATCTGTGACGAAGCTCAGCAGCGTTGGCCGCTTCTCAATATTCGAGTCATTCACCGTGTGGGTGATTTAGATATTGGCGATCAGATAGTTTTCGTTGGTGTTGCAAGTGCTCACCGAGGTGCGGCGTTTGAAGTGTGTGAATTCGTGATGGATTATCTTAAGACCAAAGCACCATTCTGGAAAAAAGAGCGAACGACAGAATCAACCCGTTGGGTGGATTCGAGAGATTCAGATGCGAAAGCTGCAGAGCGTTGGCAACAGGAACCTTAAACAAGTTCAAATGAAAAGCTCCTATCAACAGGAGCTTTTTTTATTGTCGTTTAATTGATGAATTGAGCCACGCTGACGCCCTTTAGCGTAAAAGAGTGCTTTGTCTGCTATCGAAATAAATCTTTCTGCGTCCATATTTTGCGGCACTATATGGCAGTGTTGAATGCCAATTGTAATCGAAAAGTTGTTGCCGACGGATGATGAAGGGTGAGGGATTGCCAGCTGCTTTACCACCTCTTGGAGTAACTCTGCCCGTTCGATGCTTCCTGATTCGGTAACATTAGGCATAAATACCAAAAACTCATCCCCACCGTAACGGAAGCAAAGGTCATCATTTTTTGCCCAAGCGCGAATTGCGTTGCTCAATGCTTCGAGTGCTTTATCACCTTTCAAGTGACCATAACTGTCGTTGTACTGCTTAAAACAGTCTATATCGATCATCAGTACTGCTGAACCAATCAATTTCAGCTTTGCCAGTTCAATCGCTTCTGGTAGAAGTACGTCCAATGCGTAGCGGTTATACATTTGGGTGAGGTGGTCGATGTAAGTCAGCTTTTCGAGTTCTAGCTGCTGGAGAGCCAGCTTATCTAAAGCCCTTTTATATTCAGTGATGTTTCTCACCGTCCACAGTACAAGCGACGTATTGGGCAATGGGATCACAAGCGCACTAAAATGTTGGAGCTGTTGAGGTCCTTCAACGCCATCAAAGCAGCGCAGATCTTTTGGGTCTAAACTGTACTCAAGCTCGGATGCAGTTTGGCTGTCAATGACGTCAACGATGACTTGGCTAAACCAAATAGCTTTGTCAGCGGGTAACACTTGATATTGATTGAGGCCAACCACTGCGGCAGGGTCATGATGACGTTTTTTGTCTCTCCCTCCCCAAGCTTCAACGTAGGTACCTGATTTGTCGATAAGAAATGTCGGTTCTGGGAGTGATTCAAACACAACGTGCATCATATCGGGATTATTGGCGATCTGAGCAGAAAATGTAGAGTGCACGTCTTATCCCCCATGTATTTTATGATGCAGCTACTTATAGTTTAGACAGTTAATCTTGGAACGCATGTCACTGAAGGATGAAAGATGAATTCGATTGTGTTTAAAAGAGCCTTCATCATTGCTTTGGTGGTGGGAACCTTGCTCAATATCATTAATCAATATGACGCGATTTTTGGAACATCGAGCTTTAACTGGCTGAAGGCTTGTCTGACCTACTGTGTGCCTTTTGGTGTTTCATTGTTTAGTAGCTGGTTGGCTAATCGTGATGCTAAGGCGCAATGCGAATAGTGGCGGTTCGTGAAACGTGATAGTCAGCACCTATTGTAAAAATTGTTGTTTTCCATTTAGTAAAATCAAGAAATTAGACAACAATTACAATATATGCAGCGAAGCTTGCACGTTAAGGAGACACAGATGGAATCATTGAAAGTAAAAGACTATATGACATTGCAAGCGGTAACCTTCACGCCGGAGATGTCGCTCAGTGCCGCTCTAGAAAAGGTTATGAACTCAAAATACTTGGGCGGTCCGGTTCTCAACGACAAAAAGGAAGTGATTGGTTTCCTCTCTGGTCAGGACTTACTCGATAAGCTCCTCAAGGTAAGCTATTACTGCCAAGACACCCATATCGTCTCAGACTGTATGCACCCAGAAGTGCTGTCGGTTACCTCAGAGACCTCGATTATTGAACTTGCAGAGATGATGAAAGTAGGCCGACCAAAAGTTTATCCTGTGATTGACTCCGGTAAGCTAGTAGGAATCATCACACGTAGAGATGTTTTACGTGCTATTGGTAAAAATATCGAAGATTGCTTTAAGCATCCGGTGTAACATATTGATTCACTAAATAGGTAAGAGGTGCTCATTTGCACCTCTTCTTTTTTGTTGCTAAGCGCAAAGCCTAACAGGAGAGCTGAATGTCTGACCAAAGTGCCAAATTTGTTGAAGGATCAACCATGCGACATATTTTGGTTATGTCGGGGGCAGGGTCGGTTGGTCTAATGGCACTATTTGTGGTCGACCTTATCGACATGTTGTTTATCAGTATGTTGGGTCAGGTTGAACTCGCCGCTGCGGTAGGCTTTGCAGGAACGTTAGTTTTCTTTTCAACCTCCATCTCGATCGGTACTTCCATAGCAATGGGGGCGCTGGTGTCTAAAGCAATTGGTGCCAAGCAGCGGCAACATGCGCGTGAACTGAGCACAAGTATTATGTTCACTGCGGTGACGATCAGTGTGATAGTCGCAGCGGTGATGTTTGCCTATATTCCAGAGTTGCTTCAAGCCATAGGTGCTCATGGGATCGCTGCGGAGAGAGCGGAAGCCTACTTAAGAATCATATTACCTAGTGGTCCTGTTATCGCAGTGGCTATGGCTGCGGGGGCGGGGTTACGTGCCGCGGGCGATGCGAAACGGTCGATGTGGGCAACACTGGCAGGTGGTATTGTTAATGCGATTCTAGACCCGATATTCATCTTCGGTTTTGGTTGGAATGTAGAAGGTGCGGCACTTGCGTCTGTATTTGCTCGCTGTACTGTGCTGTTTTTCTCAATCTACCCACTTATCCGTGTACACAAACTCGCAGCGAGATTTAACTACAAAGTGTGGTTAAGCAACCTGAAAATTATTATTGCCATTGCGATACCCGCAATTATCACCAATATTGCAACGCCAATTGGTAATGCGATTGTTACCTCAGCTATTGCCCAATTCGGTGAGAGCTATGTTGCTGGGTTTGCCGTGATAGGTCGACTGACACCAGTCTGTTTTGCGGTAATTTTTGCGCTTTCAGGGGCGGTTGGGCCGATTATCGGTCAAAACTACGGCGCTGAGCGTATGGATCGAGTTAAAGAGACACTCAATAACTCTTTAATTGTCACTACTCTTTACACCATCGTTGTTTGTATCATTCTCTACTTCGCTCAAGATTTGATTATTCGTATGTTCAGTCTAAACGGAGATGCGCAAGTTATTGTTGCGGCGTTTTGTACCTATGTTGCGGTGAGCTTTATTTTCAACGGCGCACAGTTCGTTGCTAATACCTCGTTCAACAATCTAGGCAAGCCGCTGTACTCAACGGCCCTGAACTTAGGCAAAGCGACGCTGGGAACTCTACCCTTTGTCCATCTGGGGGCGTTCTGGTTTGGTGCTCTTGGGGTGCTTTACGGTCAGGCAATTGGCACTGTAGTGTTTGGTTTGATTGCGATCGTTGTGCTGCGTAAACATATTTCGGACTTGATGCGCTCAACCTGCCTTGAACATGAAGCTTCAGATCCTTCGATTACCAGTGTAAACAGTCAGCCCTTCTGTAGTCATGATGCGGTTTTAATTGATGACGTTGCTGCAACAACAGAAATTTCGCAACAAACGGCAGAAAAAGTTTGACCTTGGAGTAGGCTCCAAGGTTTACACTCATAGTGTACAGTGAATGGAGATAAACATATGTGCACTAAACATCAAGCATGCCGCTCAGACAAAGTTGCGGCTAACCCCTCTCAATCAGGCTCTTGCGCTAGCCCTAAGATTTCAACCATTAAAATGGCAGAGGTTGCTAGTGCCGAGTCGAGTTGTTGTAGTTCAAACAGCTGCAGCAGTGGTGCAGACCCAGCTGACGAAGAGGGTGAGCCCAGTTCCTCTGCGCGTTACACCCAGAGTTGGAAAATTGAGGGGATGGATTGTCCAGCCTGTGCTCGAAAAGTAGAAACAGCCGTTAATCGAGTCGATGGCATCGTTGAGGCTAAAGTCCTTTTTGCGACCGAAAAACTCATTATTACTTCGGATAACGTCGGTGTTGCCCAGCTAGTCGAACAAACCATCCTTGATACTGGATTTACCTTTACCAGTCCGAACTCAAAGTCTTCAAAACAAGTATCCACAGGTTGGAAGTCTGTGCTTGAACAGAACGCGCAGATTATCGCTATTGCTTCTGCTATGGCGATCGCTGCGGCAATTAAACCAGCACTTCCACAAATTAGTGAATGGATGTTTGTTATTACCTGCTTGGCGGGACTATACCCGATAGGTAAAAAAGCGATCAGCCTTGCACGTTCAGGGACCCCTTTTGCGATAGAAACCTTGATGAGTGTTGCCGCACTTGGGGCGCTCTATTTAGGAGAAACCGTAGAGGCGGCGATGGTGTTGCTATTGTTCCTCATTGGTGAACGGCTAGAAGCCTTTGCTGCTTCACGTGCCCGTAGTGGTGTCCAAGCATTAATGGAGTTGGTTCCTGAAAATGCGATTAAAATCGTTGATGGTCAGCGCATTGAAGTCTCGGCAAGTGAGCTGCACCCTGGTGATATAATTGAAGTCTCACCGGGTGCACGATTGCCTGCTGACGGTAAGCTTATCGGTGACGTAGCGAGCTTTGATGAAAGTGCACTCACTGGTGAGTCGATACCTGTTGAACGCTATCAAGGTGACTCAGTCATGGCAGGCGCGGTGGCGGTTGATAAAGTGGTGAGATTCACCATTACTTCCAAGCAGGGCGAGAATGCCATCGATCGTATTCTCCATTTGATCGAAGAAGCAGAATCTCGTAAAGCACCATTAGAGCGTTTTCTGGATAAGTTTAGCCGCTGGTATACGCCGTTGATGATGCTGGTGTCACTATTAGTGATCATTACGCCACCATTGTTGTTTGCTCAGCCTTGGGAAACTTGGGTTTATCGTGGGTTGGCACTGCTTCTGATTGCTTGTCCTTGTGCATTAGTGATCTCTACGCCAGCCGCAATCACTTCTGGCTTAGCCGCCGCCGCTCGTCGAGGAGCTTTGATTAAAGGCGGTGCAGCGTTAGAACAGTTAGGTCGCGTTGAAACCATTGCATTTGATAAAACAGGAACGCTGACCAAAGGCAAACCCGAAGTAACGGATATTGTTGCATTAGAGGGTTGGACCGAGCAGTCGCTATTAGAAAAAGTTGCCGCAATTGAAGTGGGGTCAAGCCATCCACTGGCGGTATCGCTAGTAAACAAAGCCAAACAACTTGAGTTAGAGATTGTTGAGGCAGAAGACAAGCAAGCTCTGGTCGGGAGTGGTGTGCGCGGTGTGGTATCAGGTGTTGAGTATCAGGTGAGTGCACCAAGTAAAGTGGATATCACGTTACCTAGCACTTTGGTTGAGACGATTGAGCAACTCGAAGGTCAAGGAAAGACGGTTGTAGTTGCTATCGAGGCGAAGCGCAAAGCTATTGGTTTGGTCGCGTGGCAAGATACTCTGCGTGATGATTCTGCCAAAGCAGTGAAAGCGCTGAATGATTTGGGTATTCACTCAATTATGCTCACTGGAGATAATCCGCGTAGCGCGTTAGCCATCAGTTCTATGATTGGCATCGATTATAAGGCAAGTCTGCTTCCTCAAGATAAAGTCAGCTATGTCGAGCAACTTTCTGCAAACGGTAATGTTGCGATGGTCGGTGATGGCATCAATGATGCCCCTGCAATGAAAGCCTCAAGTATTGGTATTGCGATGGGAGGAGGTACTGACGTCGCGCTAGAAACCGCTGATGCAGCGATTACCCACAACCGCCTAATTGAACTAGCAGGTATGATTGAGCTTTCGCGGGCTACCTTGAACAACATTCGCCAGAATATTGCTCTCGCGCTTGGCTTGAAAGGCGTGTTCTTGGTAACGAGTTTGTTAGGTATCACTGGACTTTGGGTTGCGGTGCTGGCTGATAGTGGAGCAACTGCTATCGTGACTCTTAATGCATTAAGGCTGCTGAAATTTAAGTCAAAGCAAGACTAGATAAATCTCCCCGGCAAAGAGCCCCTGCATTGTTGATGTAGGGGCTATTTTTTATGCAACCAATGATTTGATATTGCGTAAAAGTGTGACGTAAACCGTTTTTATGTGCAATGGTGGTGTTTGTTGCGGTTGTTGTTGTGAAGATGATCACTCTAATGCTTCAAGGAGTTCGCTAGAGTATGTCCTGTACCCGATGAATTTTATAGAGCGTATCGGTTGTTTAATGTGCAACCCAACTACGCCACAATAAGGAGCCCCCTATGTCTCAAGCTGTATTCCACCTTGGTGTTACTGAATCTGATCTTGCTGGCGCAACACTAGCGATCATTCCAGGTGACCCTGCGCGTGTACAAAAGATTGCAGAAGAAATGGAAAACCCAGTATTCCTAGCAAGTCACCGCGAATACACGCTTTACCGTGCTGAACTAGACGGCAAACCAGTTGTTGTTTGTTCAACAGGTATCGGCGGCCCTTCTACGTCAATTGCTGTTGAAGAGTTAGCGCAGCTTGGTGTTCGTACTTTCCTACGTGTTGGTACAACAGGTGCGATTCAACCACACGTAAACGTGGGTGATATGATCGTATCAACAGGTTCGGTTCGTTTAGATGGCGCAAGCCTACACTTTGCTCCTATGGAGTTCCCAGCAGTCGCTGATTTTGAAGTTGCAACAGCAATGAAAGCAGCTGTAGAAGAGTCTGGCGCCGCGGTTCACATGGGTGTTACAGCATCAAGTGACACTTTCTACCCAGGTCAGGAGCGTTACGATACGTTCTCTGGTCGTGTTGTTAAGCGCTTCCAAGGCTCAATGAAAGAGTGGCAAGACATGGGTGTTCTTAACTTCGAAATGGAGTCTGCAACGCTACTGACAATGTGTGCGAGCTCAGGTCTTAAAGCAGGCTGTGTAGCGGGTGTTATCATCAACCGTACACAGAAAGAGATTCCAGATCACTCTACACTAAAAGAGACAGAAGCGCGCTCTATCAAAGTTGTGGTAGAAGCTGCACGTAAAATGCTGTAAAGAAAGCTCGCTAGTTTTCCTTTTAAAGCTCCGTACTTTACGGAGCTTTATCTTTATTGAATAGATGTTTAATCTTCTGCTCCATTTATTCGATTACTATCAAAGATAATCGATTCATACTCCCCACTTTCAATTAACGCTTTTAACCCTCTAGAAAAGACTTCGCTTAACTTTCTACTGCGTTGTATGTCTTGACGTGAGAAAATTATGTACATATTGTCTTCAACTAAGGGCTTGTCACCAATGCTTATCGCCCTTGCTTCTTCTTTTGATAATAACTTCTCTATGAGGTATTTGCCGCGGATCAGGCCTGTTGGATAGGCATCAATACGATGCTTAGCGAGCTTATCGAAATTGCTTTCCTCGGTATTTTCAATTGTGGGCTCGACACCTGCTGTTATTAAAATATGAGTTGCTTGGTAGTCCTGTGTTGCACCAATATGAAAGTTCGTTAAGTCACTCAGCGTTTGCCAATAGAAGTTTGCCTCTTTATGAGAGAAAAATACGACTTTTTGGCTAAACATGGCGTCTGAATATAGGAATGACTGTTCTCTTTCATCATTGAACATCCAAGGGAAAGTTCCGTCGTACGTGCCTTGTTTTGCTAACCTCAAAGAACGAGACCAAGGGTAGTAACTTAGAATCACTTCATAACCTTGGATTTCGTACGCTCTAATGACGATGCGCTCGGAGATTTTCTCTCTTGGGTTTTCAGAGGAGCTTGTGTAAGGAGCCCAGTCTCCTACCGCAAATCGAACTATCTTGTTGTCTGCTTCAACAGAAAAAACTAAGAGCAAACTACACAGCGTTACGGCTATCCTTTTCATCTCAGTTCCTAAAATACAGAATTCGCCTACTAACAAGTTTAGATGGCTAGTGAAAGAAGCGCGTAGCAGAGAAGCGGTATTGGTGAATCTATAATGAGCTTGGAGATAAGGCCAAGGTGTTGTGGAGCGTCTCACCTTAGCCTTAGGGGTTAGCTGAAGGCTAGTTTCGGTAATGGTTGATACAAACTTTCCGTCATATCTGACAACATCTGATCGTAGACTTGAGAAATGATCAGCGAAATATCTGTCGTAAGCTGATAAAGCTCTTCGTTTGTCATTAAAATTTCATCACTAGCATTGATTTCTGAAAGCGCATGCATTGCCTTAGAGCTTATTGGGGAAGCAATTGAAAGCGGGCTAATCAGCGATAGTTGATTGAGCTTGCGCCTAGTTTTATCGCAATAGTATTTCACTCTCAGCATACCTTCTGGATAGTGGAGGTCTTGAATCGAAATTCTTAGTTGGGTTAGGACCTCCATACTATCGAGTACCTGCTGCCAGTTCATATGGTACTCATCACTGATATCTTCTCGCCCCGACTCGATTAACCATGCGATAGCAATTTCATCCATTAAGAACATACAGTGTCTGATGGTCTTACCATGAATCACCTGATTACGGGCCACAGTTCTCTGATCCCATTCTTTGTGGATCTTTTTCAGCTTCAATTGAAGAATTCGGTACATAGGCTTGTTTTCAAACTGAGCACTGGCGATGAGTTCGTTCGAGCGCTCCATCATGGCATCGTAGTTTTCTTCGAGCTGACTTTGGTGAATATCAAAGTGGTGGCTGGTCAACGCCTGATGGGTGATTGCTCTATGTTGACGACTCAGTAACAGTAACTGCCGTAGCAGGATTAAAATCTCAAATTTTCTTTCTAAACCTGAATGTCGCTTTTTCGAAAAGTAGAATAAAGTCGCTAGCACGACAAAAGAAATGATGATTGAAAAGAGCACAAACATAACCAACTCCTTGTTATAGTTTACCTATAAAGTGGTAGAGCAGGTTTGGTGCCAAAAATAATATCTATATAATTCAATTGTTTATAGCTTTTTGGTTCACTGGGATGAACTCAATTGGTGCAAGATAGCACTGAAAGTGTGAAGAAGGGCACAAAAAAAGCCCCGCTGAATCAGCGGGGCTTTCGATAATCGTAATGCTTTTTACATTACACGCATGCCTGGCTGTGCACCTTCGTGCGGTTCAAGAATCCATAGGTCGCTGCCACCCGGGCCTGCTGCTAGGATCATGCCTTCAGACATACCAAACTTCATCTTACGAGGTTTTAGGTTCGCTACCATTACGGTTAGCTTGCCTTCTAGCTCTTCAGGTTTGTATGCTGACTTGATGCCTGAGAATACCTGACGAGTTTCACCACCGATATCTAGTTGGAACTTAAGCAGTTTGTTTGCTTTTGGCACTTCTTCACAAGAGATGATACGTGCGATACGCATATCCACTGCTGCGAACGCGTCAAATTCAATCTCATCTGCGATTGGTTCTTTGTCTAGCTCTGTTTGGCTCGCTTTGTTCTTTTCAGCTTCTGCTTTCTCTTTTGCTGCAACTTCTGCTGCTGCGTCTTCTTTAGAAGCTTCAATCATAGCTTCAACCTTCTTAGGATCGATGCGGTTGAACAATGCTTTGAACTTAGTGATTTCGTGACCAGTTAGCGGTGCAGCGATACCTTCCCAAGTTAGTTCCTCGTTTAGGAATGCTTCTGTACGTGCAGCAAGCTCTGGCATTACCGGTTTAAGGTAAGTCATTAGAACGCGGAATAGGTTGATACCAACAGAACAGATGTCTTGTAGCTCTTGGTCTTTACCTTCTTCTTTCGCTACAACCCACGGTGCTTTTTCATCAACGTATTGGTTTGCTTTGTCTGCTAGTGCTGTGATTTCACGGATAGCACGACCAAACTCACGAGTTTCGTAAAGCTCTGCGATACGATCTGCAGCCGCAGTGAACTCGTTGTATAGCTCAGTTTCTGCGAAGTCAGCAGATAGCTTGCCTTCAAAGCGCTTAGTGATGAAGCCAGCGTTACGAGAGGCTAGATTAACGATCTTGTTTACTACATCAGCGTTAACGCGCTGAGTGAAGTCTTCAAGGTTAAGGTCTAGATCATCAATGCGACTGTTTAGTTTCGCTGCGTAGTAGTAACGTAGACATTCTGGATCTAGGTGATCTAGGTATGTCGCTGCTTTGATGAATGTGCCTTTCGACTTAGACATCTTCGCGCCGTTTACTGTTACGTAACCGTGTACGAATACGTTGTTTGGCTTACGGAAACCAGAACCTTCTAGCATTGCAGGCCAGAACAGTGAGTGGAAGTAGACAATGTCTTTACCGATGAAGTGGTAAAGCTCAGTTGTGCTGTCTTTTTTCCAGTACTCATCGAAGTCTAGGCCTTCAGTCTTGTTACATAGGTTCTTGAATGAAGCCATGTAGCCAACTGGTGCGTCTAGCCATACGTAGAAGAACTTGTCTTTTTCACCTGGGATTTCGAAGCCGAAGTAAGGTGCATCGCGTGAGATATCCCACTGTTGAAGACCTGACTCAAACCACTCTTGCATCTTGTTTGCAGTTTCAGACTGAAGCGAGCCAGAGCGAGTCCACTCTTGTAGCATGCTTTCAAACTGAGGCAGGTCGAAGAAGAAGTGCTCAGAGTCTTTCATTACTGGAGTTGCGCCAGATACCGCTGATTTAGGTTCAATCAGTTCAGTTGGGCTGTACGTTTCACCACAGTTGTCACAGTTGTCTCCGTACTGGTCTTCTGATTTACACTTAGGACAGGTACCTTTTACGAAACGATCCGGTAGGAACATCTCTTTTTCAGGGTCAAACAGCTGAGAAATCGTACGGCTAGAAATGAAGCCGTTTTTCTTAAGCTCAAGGTAGATGTGCGAAGCCAGTTCGCGGTTCTCTTCAGAGTGTGTGCTGTGGTAGTTATCGAAGCTAATATCGAAGCCAGCGAAGTCTTTTTGGTGTTCTTCACTTACTGCAGCGATCATCTCTTCTGGCGTAATTCCCATCTGTTGTGCTTTTAGCATGATTGGCGTGCCGTGAGCATCGTCAGCACAGATGAAGTTTACAGTGTTGCCACGTAGGCGTTGGTAGCGAACCCAGATATCAGCTTGAATGTGTTCAAGCATGTGACCTAGGTGAATCGAACCGTTAGCGTACGGAAGGGCACAAGTGACCAGTAGTTTTCTTGGATCAGTCGCCATACTTAATATTCGCTTCTAATGATGTATAAAAAAATAGAGAGTAATACTACCTTATCCCACCAATGACTCCAAGGCTTCCAATATGGGAAACCCCAGTTTTTTCAGGGTTCAGTATCGGCTGGTGGAGTGTTAGGATTAGATGCACAAGGAGGACCTATGCGTCAGTTCACTTCAAAGCAAGATTTCTGTAATTGGTTAAATCAATTTGAGCACCCAAGCCTAGCCCCTGAATGGGCGTCTACGGCGAACTTTGTTTCAGTTGATGCCAATCAGTTTACTATTGAAATTCCTTTTGCAGCCAATACGTTAACTCAGGATTTGTCTGATTGGATTGAGGCTTCCCAAAACAAAGGTGAGGTTGCTTCATTCTCGTACAACATTGTTGTTGCCCCGAAACCTCTCGAAACCCATGTTAATGCAGCAGTTAAAGGGGTTAAGAACGTTATTGCGGTGACGTCAGCAAAAGGTGGGGTCGGCAAGTCGACAACATCGGTCAACTTAGCGCTGGCCTTGTCAAAGTCCGGAGCCAAAGTCGGGCTATTGGACGCTGATATTTATGGTCCTTCAGTGCCACTGATGCTTGGCCAAACCAATGCACAACCTGAAGTTCGCGATAACAAATGGATGCAGCCTATAGCGGCCCATGGGATTTTTACTCACTCTATCGGCTACCTTGTATCGAAAGATGAAGCTGCGATTTGGCGTGGACCGATGGCAGCTAAGGCGCTTGCTCAACTATTGAATGAAACTGAGTGGCCTGAGTTAGATTACCTAGTGATTGATATGCCTCCGGGCACTGGTGATATTCAACTGACGCTGGCTCAGCAAGTTCCGGTAACCGGAGCGGTCATCGTGACGACTCCTCAAGACTTGGCTTTAGCTGATGCTCGTAAAGGTGCGGCAATGTTTAACAAGGTTGATGTGCCTGTCGTTGGTCTTGTAGAAAACATGAGTTATCACATCTGCAGTCATTGTGGTGAAAAAGAGCATATCTTTGGTGCGGGTGGCGCAGAGAAAATGGCCAGTGAGTATGGTCTTGACCTTCTGGCTCAAGTTCCACTTCATATTCAGATGCGTGAAGATATCGATAAAGGCATCCCAACGGTTGCTGCGAGACCAGAATCAGAACATGCTCAGCAGTATCTTGCCTTGGCAGAAGCGGTTAGTTCCAGATTGTATTGGCGAGGGAAAACTAAACCCGACTCGATTATGTTTACCATGGTCGAATAAACACCTTTATGCACTGCAATGAGAGCGCCTGACGAGCGCTCTTTTTTATTCTTATTCAGTGTAATCGATTGCGCTGAAATCTTTTATTCCATTTAAGTAAATCAAGGCAATCGCGACTGGCAACCGATGGCTGAACTCCCTATAATCAGGCGGTTTATCTAAATTTATACTAATACGCAGGTCTCACCTCGAAAGGCACTGCTAGTATTAGCATATGACACCAATCTAAATCATCGGGTGCAAGAATAATGTCTGATAATAATCAATGCGTCATCGTAGGTATTGCTGGCGCGTCTGCTTCTGGAAAAAGTTTAATCGCGAGCACTATTTACAATGAACTACGTGAAAAAGTGGGCGATCATCAAATTGGTGTGATTACGGAAGATTGCTACTACAACGACCAAGGCCATCTTAGTATGGACGAGCGTGTAAAAACCAACTACGACCACCCAAGCGCACTAGATCATGATTTATTGTGCGAGCATCTAGAGCAGTTAGTTAAGGGACAAGCGGTAGAAGTACCTGAGTACAGCTACACAGAACACACCCGCACTGACAACACGACGACAATGACACCAAAGAAAGTCATTATTCTTGAAGGTATTTTGCTGCTTACTGACCCTCGTTTGCGTGACTTGATGCATGCGACGGTATTTATGGACACGCCACTGGATATCTGCCTGCTTCGCCGTGTTAAGCGTGATGTTGAAGAGCGCGGCCGTACTATGGACTCTGTGCTGAAGCAGTACCAAGAAACGGTTCGTCCTATGTTCATGCAGTTTATCGAGCCTTCAAAGCAATACGCAGACATTATTGTTCCACGTGGTGGTAAAAACCGCATCGCGATCGATGTGTTAAAAGCTCATATTGCAAAACTTTTGAAAGCTTAACGTTGAAAAGACGCTTAAGACTTTATTTTTTATGAGATAAGTGGCACTTTTAGTGCCACTTTCTTTTTATGGTCACCATAAATATTTACCTGATCATTTATACTTGGAGCTAACCCTTAGCAGAAGAGGCGTGCTCACCAGGCAAGGATAATGCTGATGAAGAAACTGTTCCTAATCATAGCAATCCCAGTGGTTGTTATTCTCGGTGCTCTAATTGCACTGGTCACTTTAGTTAACCCAAACCAATTTAAACCACTTATTGTTGAACAAGCGAAAACCCATACTGGTCTTGACCTTGTTATCGATGGTGATATCAGTTGGCAATTTTTCCCATCGATTGGTTTCGAGCTAGGTCAAACCGAGCTTCGTAACCCGAAAGGCTTTGAACAATTGAATATGTTCAAGGTGGATACTGTCGGTGTGGATGTATCCGTGATGCCACTGTTCAGTCAACAACTTGAAATCGGCAACATTACGCTAGATGGCGCGGCTTTCTCGTTAGAAACCTTACCTGATGGCAGCAAGAACATTGATGCGCTAACTCGAGCGCAAGCGGCTCAAGCTGAGACGACGGCGGCACCTGCGACTTCAGAAAGCAGCTCACAGCCTGCAACAGAAGAAGCGTCTCAAAGTAGTGGTGGCGCTTCGGCTTGGACAATCAATTTGGCCGGAGTTACAGTCTCTAATGCGTCGGTCGAAATACAAGATAAGCAAGCGGGTTCATTTACTAAGCTGTATGACGTTTCATTGAATCTGTCTCAATTTGCAGTTGATACTTGGACTAAAGCGGATTTCGCTGCCAAAGGTGAAGCGAATCAGCAGAAATTTACTGCCAAAGGTGATGCTGAGTTTAAGCTAGCAAAGGGCTTTAAAGAGTACACGCTACGCAACATTAACCTTGATGCGACATTCAGCGATCCTGCAACTAAAATCGATAGCGCTAAGATTGTGCTAGAAACGTTTGAGTTCGATAAAGCCAATGCGCTCAGTTATGCCGTTGTGGGTAATGCGGCTGGTCTGGATATCGATATGAAGGGATCGGCTTCATTGCAAGTAGATCAAGCGATCAGCAAAGTACTGATGAACCAAATGGTACTAGATGCCACGTTCAAAGGAGACTCACTACCTCAGTCACCTATGAAGGTAGATATGGCATCTGACTTGACGTTTGACCTGACTAAGAACCACCTAAGCTTTGTGCTAGAAAAGCTGACCGCAAATGCATTGGCGTTTGATGGTAAAGCTGATGTGACGCTAGGTGATATTCCTAAAGTTCGATTTGCTTTGCATAGCCCGAATATCGATTTGGACGAGTTTTTAGGATTGGGCAAAGCGGCTCCGGCGCAAGAGCCATCTGACACAGAACCAGCCTCAGAAGCACCGCAGCAAAAGCCTGCACAAACTTCGCCACAGAAACCTGATCAAGAAGTGGAACCTGATCTCTCTGCGCTGAAAACGTTGGATGTGAAAGGCGAGATCACCATCGACAAGTTCAAAGCTAACAACGCCAAAATGCAGAACGTAAAGGCGAGTTTCTCAGTTAACCGAGGTGTGGCAGAACTGACGTCATTTACATCAAACCTGTACCAAGGCTCTATCAGCGCTACGGCTCGTTTAGATGCGCGTAAGTCACCAGCAAGCTACACCGCGAAAAAACGCATCAAAGGTGTAAAAGTACAGCCTCTGCTGACCGACGTAGCAAACAACGATATGTTGGAAGGTACGGGCAATATTGATGTCGACGTTAAAGGTAGCAGCTTAACGCCAACAGGCATTAAGAAGAATCTAGTCGGGACAATCGTCATTAACTTTGAAGATGGCGCAGTGAACGGCATTAACGTTGCTCAGTTAATTCGTGAGAATTACGCCAAGATCAAAGGTGAGAAGCTAGAAGGTGGCAATGAAGTCCAGAAAACAGACTTTAGTGCGATGAAAGCAACCTTAAAGCTGAACAAAGGCAATGTGTCTACTAATGATCTTCATATGCAGTCACCACTATTACGCATCCGTGGTAACGGCAGTGCCAATTACCTCAACGAAACGGTTGATTTCACAGTCAGTACTTCTATCGTTGGCTCGCTAAAAGGCCAAGGCGGCAAAGACATTGATGAACTGAAAGATGTGACAATTCCAATCAATATCTCGGGGTCTTGGGCGCAGCCTAAGTTCAAACTTATCTTTGACGACGTACTTAAGCAGAAAGCTGAGAAAGAGATCGATCGTGGATTGAAGAAGCTCGATGAGAAACTTGGTGAAAAAATCAAAGATGAGAAGACCAAAGAAGCGGTTAATAGCTTAATCAAAGGGCTGTTTAACTAAACGTCTTTCCAATGACAACTTTAAACGCGCCATTTATGGCGCGTTTTTTTTAACTCTCTTTTTCCTCTGTCAGTCTCACTTGGACAAAGTTACGACACATTCATACAGTCAATGATTTTCGCAATTGATAAGGTGTACTTTAAATAGAGGAGGGAGCATGAAAGCATTAATGTATTCATCACTAGTGATGACAGCAGCGCTGACGTTTAGTGCATCAGCCAGCGAATTTGATACCACATCTGCACACGTCGATGGGTGCCCAGCAGCCTTTTTTACTCATAAAGCGATCGTATTTGATGCAGTAACTCTATGTGCAACGCAGAAAGTCAATTCAGAGAAGCTCGCTTATGCGGCAAGCGTAACTGCGCAATGGTTAGATAATGATCAGGATGGGGTTATCGATGAACCCGCTCTACTGGATCACTTACGCCGAAATCAAGCAGTTTTGGTCATGAGTAAAAGCGGATTTAGTGAAGAGGCTTTCGATGCAATGGATATTGAAGGGCGCGTTGGTCAAGATCTTTCAGCCGATGAGACCAATCCAAGCGATCGCCGTGATGCCTCGCAAGAAGAAATCCATCATCTAATCGTCAATGCGGGCTGGCAATCTTTGTATCCCAAACTGTTTAGCGATCAAAAGCGAACCAACAGTGTACTCTACAAACAGTGGAAAATGGCCGATGAGCACGGCTACTATCAGTATGATGATCCAACGTGTGATAGTGCATGTAAAACGGTTGAGTTTTTCTACTTGAGTACGGCAAGTTATTTGGGTTCAAAAGCCGATCTGTATTCCGATGAACTGAGCCTTAAGACAAGAGCAGAGCTCAAAGATAAGCTACCTGGGGTGGTGGCCTTAATGGAATCTAAAGATTATCACTATCCTACGCATAAGTGGCCGGATGGACACTACCCCCACAAACAAAACATCAAAATCATAGGTCAGTAGTATCGGTGTAGCCACTAGAACAGTATGCCTCTAGTGGCTAAAACTGGATTACCAATCAACACCTTTAAGAGCTTTCACACCCGACTCAAAAGCGTGCTTGACGTTACGTACTTCGGAGACAGTGTCAGCCATCTCGGTCAAGGTGCGATGAGCGCCGCGACCCGTGATGATGACTGATTGCATCTTAGGACGGTTGTTTAGCGCTTCGACTAGTTCATCTAACTCGATGTACCCATAGTTGACCATATAGGTCATCTCATCAAACAGTACGACATCAATCGATTCGTCTTGCAGCATACGTTTACACTCTTGCCACACTTTTTGCGCCGCTTCGGTATCTTGTGCTTTACTTTGGGTTTCCCAAGTAAAGCCAGTTCCCATGACTTGGAACTCAACCCCAAGTTTCTCCAGCAGATTACGTTCACCGTTGTCCCAGGTGCCTTTAATAAATTGAGCCACCGAACACTTCAAACCATGTCCAACAGCGCGTGCAACCGTGCCAAAGCCAGAAGTAGATTTGCCTTTACCGTTGCCAGTGATTACTAGGAATAGGCCCTTCTCTTCTTGCGCAGCGGCAATTCGAGCATCGACTTGCTCTTTCACTTTTTGTTGTCGCTCTTTGTGACGCACTTCTTTGTTGGTTTCAGAGGTCATGGTAAATCCTTTTTTATTCAATAAATCTGTGTCTATGATAGCTCAATCAAAGTAGTGCAAAAACCTATGATTTTCATGGGAAAGCACCTGTAAAAAGAGAGTGAATAGGAAATGAAGAAGCTATTGGTTGTGTGTATGGGTAATATCTGCCGCTCTCCGACCGGAGAAGCCATTCTTAGAGCAAAATCGCAGCAACTCGGTATTCCAGTGGAGGTGGATTCGGCAGGAACAATTGGTTACCACCAAGGAAACCCACCAGATTCAAGAGCAAAAGCAGCCGGTGAGCACAGGGGGTACTCTTTTAAAGGGATTCGTTCGCGTAAAGTGGTTAGTGGCGATTTCGAAGATTTTGATTTAATTTTGGCAGCAGATAGAGACAACTTTACCGATTTAATTCAACAATGTCCTCAGCATTTGCAGCACAAAGTAAAACTGTTTCTCGACTATTCCAACTCTGAATATGAAGAAATCCCCGATCCATATTATGGCGGGGACGCCGGATTTGAATTGGTATTGGATCTTATAGAAGAAGCTTCAGAGAATGTGCTGAAGTCCCTTTGAATGTGAGAGTCGAATGGCGGTGTCTGTTACGCCGCCATGACTCTGCCACTAAAGTAATCATTAGATACAATATATTCTGTATTACGAATCAACTCATCCTGCACTTCTGCCCAGTGCGAGTTATCGTGTTCAATCGCAGGGACAACGCCTCCAACGCGAATGTTGAAAGGGGTGAGCTCTTTAGCCCAACTTTGGGTAAACCCTGCCACCATCGACGTCGCATTGTCGAAGCCTGACATATCTTGATAGTCAGGATGAGATATTACATTAACAATCACACCGTTTTTCTGTTCTTCACGCATTCTTTCGGCGGTTGCTTGACCAAAGCTAAACAGTGTCGCGGCCATCAAAGAGAGCCTTTGGGTAAACAGGTCACTGCCTTGATGATCAAAAATATTCGGCATCGCTTCTGCTGTGAGCGTATTGATCAAAACGTCGGGGGACCGCTTGACCGTTTGATCCATGAATGTGAATAAGTATTGGATAGAACTGAGTGAGTGATCATCTATAGGGCATTGATAGACGCTGTCTGATATCTCTTGGCACAGCTGATAGGTTTGCGCGAGCTGAGGTGTTTTTCGATCACACAATACTAGCGTCGCACCAAGCGAAGCAAAGTGATAAGCGAGAGTGCTTCCGATCTGAGAACCGGCTGATGTCACTAAAATTACAGCATTTTTTATATCCATTGGCTTACCCCCATAAGCAATGCATGCTCTAAAAGATGTCCACATAGCATGGTAGATTAGCTGTGTTTTAGTTGTGAATAACGTCAAATAACTCTTCGCTCAGTATGACAATGTTCGATTATTTGGCGCTATTCACATTATGCAGGCCTATTGTTAAGCAAGTCCGAAAAATGAGACACGAAAAGTGTGATCAAAAACGATCCTTTAAGCTTGGGTTTGGATCTGGAAGGTGCGCTGAGCTTTTATGAGCTGATTATAAAGATCGATCGGCATCAACTCTTTTGGCTCTTTCTCTCCCATTACACGACGTTGGTGTCCAGACAGGTTGTGATACACCTCTTCGGGAAGATTATGTGTGTCTTCTGGTAGGTAAGTTAAAGCGTCAGGGTTTAAGTAGTGGCTCAGCTTGGTACTAGGGAGTCCGGAACGGTGAAATAGGGAAGCTTGCGTCGCCGATACTTGGTAAGAGTCTTGATCAGAGCGAAGCTGTTGCGGTGCTTGCAGCTCAAATTTTTTACGCAGTGCTTGTTCGCTCGTATCTATCTCATCGACCTTTTCAAGCGGGGTATTGTCACGAACATCGTCAGAAAACATCGACAAAATTAGCGCGAAGTCAGCTCGGCGTCCTTCATGTACGGCATGGTTAATACCCGTGCCAAACTGAAGCTCGCTGATGATGGCTGCTTTGTCTAAAGTGTGAATTTGCATGATGTTCCTCGTTCGTTGCTTTTATAGCGACTTAGTACTGAGAAACTTTAGGGAAATCATAGCTTGAAACGAAAAAAAGCCAGCAAAGTGCTGGCTTTTAAAATGACTAAATTTAAATCCTAGGGAGGAGGATTATTTTGCTAGGTTTTCTGCAACGAAGTCCCAGTTAACTAGTGCCCAGAATGCATTCATGTAGTCTGGACGAACGTTACGGAAATCGATGTAGTAAGCGTGTTCCCATAGGTCAACAGTAAGAAGTGGAGTTGTACCTTCTTCTGTTAGAGGTGTTGCTGCGTTAGACGTGTTAACGATCTCTAGAGAACCGTCTGCTTTCTTAACAAGCCAAGTCCAAGAAGAACCGAAGTTGTTGATCGCAGAGTCTGTGAATTTCGCTTTGAACTCTTCGAAAGAACCGAATGCAGCGTTGATAGCGTCAGCTACTGCACCTGTTGGCTCGCCACCCGCGTTTGGCGCTAGACAGTGCCAGTAGAATGTGTGGTTCCAGATTTGTGCAGCGTTGTTGAATACACCACCAGTAGAAGTCTTGATGATTTCTTCTAGAGATTTGCCTTCAAACTCAGTGCCAGGAATAAGACCGTTTAGCTTAACAACGTAAGTGTTGTGGTGCTTACCGTGGTGGAAATCTAGAGTTTCAGCTGAGATATGTGGTTCTAGTGCGTCTTTCGCGTAAGGAAGAGCTGGTAGTTCAAATGCCATTGCTCGATTCTCCATTTATATGAAAGGGTTGCCCCTCTCGATTGCTTCCAGTGTTATTTATAATTCATGGCTCGCAGTGCCAACCATGGTCATTTTGCTGACTTGCGCTCTAGTTTAGCAAGTTTTTACTTTATTAAAAGCTCAGGCTGTAAATTTCTATATGAAAATTCTTTATTAGATAATGACAGTTAATCTCAAAAAAGCACGAAGTCCACTATAACCTTACTCATATTAGGCTTTTTATTCTGTGCTAATGGTTTAGAATGTGCAGAATATTTGCCGTAACTCCATTAAGAGGAAGCAATGGAAACTATCGATAAAATCAAACAGCAGATCGCAGAAAACTCGATCCTTCTTTACATGAAAGGTTCGCCTAAACTACCTAGCTGCGGTTTCTCTTCTCAAGCAGCTCAAGCTCTTATGGCTTGTGGTGAAAAATTCGCTTACGTAGATATTCTTCAAAACCCTGATATCCGTGCAGAGCTACCGGCATACGCACAGTGGCCAACTTTCCCTCAACTATGGGTTGAAGGTGAGCTGATCGGTGGTTGTGACATTATCATCGAAATGTTCCAAAAAGGTGAACTGCAGCCTCTAGTTAAAGAAGCAGCAGAGCGCGCAGGAACAAGCGAAGAGTAATCTGTCTTCATTAGAAGTACTGTTTAAATTTACAGTTTTTCTTGATTTCTAAGGGCCACATTCGATAATGTGGCCCTTATTGTATCTGTCTGACTCTAGGGTCTGTTGACCTTTTGAGCTGATTTTTGCAGCAGTTTGTGGGTTCTTTATGCAAGGCAGAGGCTTTGAGTTGTAGTTGCTCTAACTGAAAAGCCGATAACGCAGTAGAAAGGAACCACAAACGCTGCCCGAAGGGTTCGGCTAAAAGCGTTTTACTCTTTGTTGAGAGGTGTTTTGCTTAGAGTGACTAGGCGGCAAACCTCTCGCCGCGATTAAAACGCTTTTATCTCGAACAAAATTTAACCGCAGAAGGCCAACAGACCCTACTTTATGTCTCGTCTCTTTATCGCTGAAAAACCAAGCCTTGGCCGCGCAATTGCCGCTGCACTCCCTGGACCAAAGAAAAATGATCAGGGTTTTATTCGTTGTGGTAATGGCGACGTAGTGACTTGGTGTATTGGGCACTTACTTGAGCAAGTCGAGCCTGATGCCTACGATGAGCGCTATAAAAAGTGGAATCTGGCTGATTTACCGATTGTCCCTGAGCAATGGCAGCTTCGGCCAAGAAAGTCGGCGAGTAAACAGCTGACAGTAGTACGAAAGCTTTTGAAGGAAGCGAATCATATCGTTCACGCCGGAGACCCTGATAGGGAAGGGCAACTACTGGTGGATGAAGTGCTCGATTACTGCAAGGTCAGCAAAACGAAAAAAGAAGCGACACAGCGTTTGCTGATTAGCGATTTGAACTTGCCAGCGGTCAAGCGCGCCTTAAGCCAAATGCGCAGCAACCGCGAGTTTGTGCCGTTGTCGGTTTCTGCCTTAGCGCGCTCTAGAGCAGACTGGTTGTATGGCATGAACATGTCTCGTGCCTATACGCTACTAGGCCAAAAGGCGGGCTATCAAGGTGTTTTGTCCGTTGGTCGAGTGCAAACTCCAGTGCTTGGCTTAGTGGTTCGCCGTGATGAAGAGATAGAGAACTTTATCCCTCGCGATTATTTTACTCTTCACGCTCTTATCCCGTATCAAGATGGCTCAAGCGCGTTTGATATACGCGCTCGTTGGAAACCGAGTGACGCGTGTAAACCTTGGCAAGACGACGAGGGTAGGGTCCTCAATCGTAAGCTGGTGGAAAATGTCGCTAATCGAATCGCTAACCAACCAGCAAAAGTCGTTGAATCAGAGCAAAAGCAAACCAAGCAATCAGCGCCACTGCCCTATTCGTTATCTGCTCTGCAAATTGATGCCGCAAAGCGATTTGGTATGAGTGCGCAGCAGGTACTTGATACTTGTCAGTCTCTGTATGAAAAGCACAAGTTGATTACTTATCCGCGCTCTGATTGTCGTTATTTGCCGATGGAGCATTATTCCCAAGCGAGTAGTGTTTGTGATGCGATCAGCAACAATACCAAAGAACTCGGCAGTGCAGTATCAGGGGCGAATCTGAGCCTTAAATCCAAAGCATGGAATGATAAAAAAGTCGATGCTCACCATGCGATCATCCCTACGCCGAAAAAGACTTCAGTGAATGGGCTGTCTGGCAATGAGATGAAGATTTATCAGCAGATTGCGCGCCAATATTTGATGCAGTTCTATCCGGCGGCAGTGTATGCAGAAGCCAAGCTGGTATTTGATATCGCAGGTGGAACCTTTATTGCCAAGGGGCGTCAGCTTGTATCGGCAGGTTGGAAAGAGCTGATGGGTAAAGTTGATGATGAAGACGCAAGTGTTGATGCGGTTCCTCCTTTACCTGAAGGGAGCGTTCTAACCTGCCGAGAAGGTGAGATTAAAGATCGTAAGACAGAGCCGCCGAAACATTTTACTGAAGCGACATTACTTCAGGCAATGACGGGTATAGCCCGTTTTGTGGAAGACAAAGAGCTGAAAAAAATACTTAAAGAGACCGATGGCTTAGGGACTGAAGCGACGCGTGCAGGCATCCTTGATACTCTGTTTAAACGCCAATTATTGCAGCGCCAAGGCAAGTCTATTCTCAGTACACCAGCTGGAAGAGGCTTGATACATGCATTGCCATCTGAATCGACCTTTCCAGATATGACAGCAAACTGGGAGCACCAGTTGCAGGGTATGGCAGAGCGTAACCAAGCCTATCAACCTTTCATGCAGGCTCTACAGCAGCGAATTGATGGTTTGATGCATCAAGTTCGTAGCGGAGAGGTTCCTGAGTCTTTGCGTCACCTACCTAAAGTAGAGCGCCCGGCATACAAACGCAAAAAAGGCGGCTACCGTAAGAAATCTTCTGCCAAGTCCACATCTAAGAAGTCTAATACCAATCGGGATAAATAGGTGTTCAGATAATTGCGCAGGGAAAATCACTTAGAGCAAGGCATAGATTGCAGCTAGCTAGTTGATCTACCTACAAAATCTATAACACAGCTATCAGCGATTTTAACCAGCAAGTATAATCAGATATTTATTCTGCTTGGTATCAACCTACTTTGCGCCCACAGCGTTTAAATAGTTGTTGCCAATAATCGACGTGACGGCGTATAGCTTGACGAAACTCCACATGGTGTTTCTTTAGCGGATACGCATAGCTATGAATGTTTGGCTTGGGGTCAAACAGACTTAGGTTTGATGACAGGGTCTGATAATAGCCGTCGAGCTGAGCCATATAGGGTTGCACCTTACCCACAAATTGCTGTTCAAAGACATTGTTTAGATATTTAAACTTAGTGGTGTCGCGATTTTGAGCGCAGGTTATATTGTGGTCATATTCTGTGAGTTGCTGGGTGACGTGGTTTAGTTTGCTCGTTGCCATCGCGAGAGAGTAACTTAGATTGCCCACAATAACCTTTTTCTCAAGAACCTCTTGAACGTCAATCACTTGGTTACTTACGCTGTCAGAAGCGCGATTCAAAGTTGCTAACGCTTGATTGATTTCAACCACTGTTTGGCCAAGGTTAGGTTCTAGCCAGCGAGTTCCGCTGAGCTGCTTTTGCATCGCATCACTCGCAAATATCAGGTTCCAATGGTGCATCTCAAACTGAGACTGCTTTTGTTGTTTAATCTCGACAAGTTTCATTACTAGATCTGGTTCTAGGCCGTTACTGTTTATGCACCGAGAGAGGCCATCCAATAACGCTGTTTGGTAGTCATAATTACGAAACTCGTCGGCAACTTTTCCTAAAACAGAGTTCTTCTCCGCTATCAGATTAAACAAACCACAGTGCCTTAGTTGGTAACTGTCGAGCAGGCCGATAGAGACAGAAGGCACGTCAACGTATAAATCGCGCTTTCGGGGCAACTGAGCGTAGCTCACTGTATCTTCATTTACTTTGGGTGCGTCTTGCACTCTTGCAACACGAGTTAAGTAGTCATCAAAAAGGTGGCTTGGGCTGTCTGTTTGACAAGCCACGAGAGTAAGCAAAATAACTGATATCAACACTGAGCGCGCTTTTGTCATACCAATGCTCCGTCAGTTACCTCTGATGGTTCTGCATGTCCTCGAATTGTTCGCATATACTCTATTGGTGTTAAACCGAACTTAGACCTAAAACGCTGGCTGAAGCGTTGCTCAGACTTATAGCCACACATATACGCTAATTGAAGCACACTTAATGATTGGTCTTGCATCAAACTGAGTGCATGACTAAGCCGTACATCGCTAAGAACCTCTCTATATCGGACGTCTTCTTTCTTGAGTCGGCGAATGAAAGTAGCTCGACTAACTGCAAAATGAGCCGCCACCTCTTCTAAAGGGTGAGCTTTACTAGGTGAAAGTGAGAGGTATCGGGTAAGTTGTTCGCTAAAGGAAGTATGGTGGCTGACAAAAAGATGATGCAGAGCGCCGCGCTCAGCTAGTTGTTGATACAGAGGGGCTAACCAAAGACGTTGGGTCTCTGTGCTCATTGGTGACAAGTTGAGGGTAAACAAGATATCCAAAGTCTGTTCAAGTGCTTTGTCGTTTTCCATCCATGGTCTATTCTGCTCTACAGAATTTTCCTGACTGAGCACTATTTGGCTTTCTTCTGGCGCTTGGTGAAAGCTGAACACCCGAGAAAGGAACGCGCCTTTTTCTGGGAGGTTCTCGAAACTAAAGCGCGATGAACGACTGCAAAGTAGCAGTTTCGAGTGAGTAAGTGCGATGTTTCCATCGCTCTGGAACAAACGTTTACTGCCAGAAATAATTTGGATGATGCTCGGAGAGTGAATCGTCACATTGCGCAGTTTTTGTGAATGCTGAGCTCTAAATGTTGCAATTTGATATACGTGATTCATCACTTCTCCTGACTGTTTAACGGGTGTATGTTGCGGTCAAGGTTGCTTTGTCTAATGCAATACTATTAAGGGTAAACCCAACGACAGCAGCTGGTGTGTTTTTATCGAGTCCGAGTTTTGCTTTTGGCAGAGCCCACACTGTAAATTGGTAACGGTGCATACCGTCTGCAACAGGAGGACATGCACCTCCAAATCCAGCAGAACCAAAATCTATACGAACTTCGTGACCACCAAGCTCAGTGATGTTTACGCCTCTTGGCAGTTGAGTTGTTTTGGCTGGAACATCTAATGCAATCCAATGCCAAAAGCCGCTTTCTGTTGGTGCATCAGGATCGTAGGCAGTAATCGCAAAGCTTTTTGTACCTTCCGGGATATCCTTCCAACTCAGTTGAGGCGATAAGTTATCTCCTGTGCATCCCCAACCTGAATATTCAAAGGTCTTAGCCATCGGATGGCCTTCTTGAATGTCATCACTATAGATTTGAAGTGCACTAGCTACGCCAGAAAAAGCGATGCCAGCAATAGATAATAGTGTGAAACCAAGTTGTTGTTTGATCGTCTTCATTGTGACTTTCCTTATTTTTAATCTGTTTATCTAATAGCGTTAAGCCAATTCAGATTAAGGAAAGAACAGCAATTTTAATCAACAAAAAGTATCAAACTTGTCTTAAAAAGTAGTTTATTTGATACTTAGTGTTTTTGGGAGTTTTTATTAAACCAGTAAGTGGTTCACGTGTTGATTACCAAGGTAAACGATCACCGTTGTAGTTAATAAACTCACCAGAACAGGCTTGATCTGTTTGTTCAATCACTTTGATTAAACCCTTTGCGGAAGTGTCGGTATCAATCAATGCATTAGGTCCGCCTAATATCGTATAGTTTGAACTCATGTTATTATTTGTTGAAAGTAAGAGTGATAAGGGTTCAGATGAGACAAGCATATTCATATATCCGTTGGTCTTCCAAGAATCAATCTACAGGTGACAGTTTAGCAAGACAGTTAAAGTATGCCCGTGATATTGCATCTGTACATGACCTAGAGCTAGTTGAAATGGTCGATAGGGGTATCAGTGCTTTTCGTGGTAAGAATGCCTCTGAGGGTGAGTTAGGTCGATTCATTGACGCTGTAGAAGCTAACAAGATACCTAGTGACTCTTGGTTAATCGTTGAGAACTTAGACCGCATTAGTAGAAGTGATGTTCTGCAAGCTAACGAGCTTTTCACTAAGCTATTACGATTAGGTGTAACCATTGTAACTGGTATGGATAGTAAGGTTTATAGCTACGACTCGGTTATAGCTAACCCTATGGATTTGATGTACTCAATCATGCTGTTCATGAGGGCTAATGAAGAGTCTAAGACTAAATCTAACCGTACTATACAGAATGCACTATCAATGATTCGTAAACACCAAGATGGTGTAAGGTCTGATAGTGGCTACGCTGTCGCAATTGAGGTTGTAGGTTCGCATCCATTCTTTGTTGATACTTCTGAAGGGGTTGTCAAACCTCATCCTGTTTACTTTGATGCTGCTAGATTGATTCTTTCTAAACGTGCTGATGGTTGGGGTACTAATCGAATTAAGAAGCATCTTGATGCAAGCATCCCACCGCCACTAAATAGACGAAACAAGACTCTCAAAACTTGGTCACATGACACTATCCGTAGGCTACCCCATACAGAACAAATCTTAGGTATTCGTAGGGTTACGCTTGAGGGTATGGAATACGAGCTAAAAGACTACTATCCGAGGCTCGTTAGTGATGATGAGTATCAGAAATTAAAATACGTTCTTAGTAAGAGAAAGGTTAACTCCACCAGCCGTAATCACGTTGGTTTGTTCACTGGAATCAAGGTAGGTAAGTGTCACCATTGTGGCGGTACACTTTGTGTGTATCGTGCTAGTAGACGTGACAGAGCAGTTACAGAAACCTTGAGATACGCTTGTACGAACAAGCAGAAAGGAGAGCCATGCAAACAGAGGACCTTTGCTCATACTCAGATAGAGGACGCTTTAATCAGGGCTGGTATGTTGAAGCTGTGGCGACCAACTGAGGATAAAGGATTCGATACAACTGAGCTAGATATTAAACGTAACCACCTAGAAGAGTTGAAGAATAAGAGTAAGACGCTTGCTGACAAGTTTGTACTATTTGGTGATGATATCCCTACAGCACTTGTAGATAAGTTGAAAGAGTTACAGGGCCAAATCTCATTTGTTGAGATTGAAATAGGTGAACTTGAATTACTACAAGCTGAATATGCCCATAAACCAACTATTACAGGTATTGAGCGGGTGTTCAGTGAGTTGTCGCCGTCCATTATGGACATTACCAATGACTCTGAACGTGTCCGTGTGAGGGAGCTAATCCGTGATGCTGTAAGCTCCATTGTCTTGCAGTCGTTGGAAGGCTCTCAGAGGGCAGGGTTTAAGATGACCCTTAATTGGGTTGATGGGTCTAAAGACGTTGTTACGCGTAAGGGTAAAAAGCTTTTTCTAGATAAGGAAGCTGGATTATCTGAAGAAGAAATCAATCAAGCCATTGATTCTATGTCGGAGTGGGACTTTGAATGCCTAGAAGATAGACCAATAACCGAGTTTAAGGTGGTATCTGGTGATAATTTTGTAATTCACCGATACTAGTGTCAGGTAAGAGTTTGTGTGCACTTAGATAGAAGATGGTTAAGTCTTAGTTAGCGTAAACTTTCGAGTGGTTTTAGGTAGACCTATTTTGACGTGACAGGGGGCGTTTCCCCCTTTGTCAGTGGGTATCTTTTAACCGTGAAAATCCTTAAAGTCATTGGTAAGGATTGATAGCTCTAGGTCTTTGTAAGCGTATGTTATGTAATCACCATCAGCGTTGTAATCTGCATCTGCTTCAAATCCCCATTCATCTATAAATGAGCCAATGTCAGGGTCGTAGTAATACCCGTCATCGTTTAGTTGGGTTGGTTGTAAGTAGACTTTTTCCCAAGCTGGCCGAATCTCGTTGGCTAGAGCTGCATCACGTGTGATTGACGCTAACCTCAAGGACTCTATGTCTACTATTGCTTCATGGTCAATCAGTGGTTCACGTGAAGCAGCAGACTTAGACCTTGGAGCGAAGGGCTTCACTTGCGCTACGTGCTTGAAGAGACCTTTGAGGTACTTGTCAGCTAACATTAGTACTTTTCTTGTAGATAGAGTTTTCGGAACATCCCATTTACTTGATGTGTCTTCAGCGTTAACAAACTCAATATGCCCGTAATCAGTGTCACCTAGTTTTTGGTTTGTTGAGCCATCCACCAGCATTAGGTTTCTAGGGTTGAACAGTCCGACTTTACCAGTTCCGTTTACAGGTGAAAGATGTGCAAACTGAAATCTGTTTCCATGTCCTATTCCATTAGCATAAAACTGTGTGCGTTTAAGGTTACGCATTTGCTCAACAGTGGATTTGTTCCAGCCCTGCAAGATTTCAACGGTTCCAGAACGCTTACAAGTGGAAGCAATCCATAGACCGAAGTTCGAGTCCAAGAAGTTGTTCCAATTGCGTCGTTTGGTTCTGGCTTGGGTGTGGGCTTTCCTGCATTCGTGTGAGTGGTATTTAGCACCACTGGTAATCTCATCACAAGTTGGGTTTGCACATGGTTTGCTTTCCTTTGGTTTTCTTTTTGTGCTGCCCTTGTTTGAATTAACTCTGCATGATGTTTTACAGAACCGAGCGGTAGACCGTTTTGGGGCGAATAAGTCACCGCAGTATTCACATTCTTTGGTTGTATTGGTCATCGAGATTTACCCGTACGTCCTGTCGTCTAGATGCCTCTCAAAGTACTCTTCGACAATCATTGATACGAGGTTAGGGATGCTTGTCTTACGCACCTTGGCGAGTGCGAGTAGTCTACCAAAGGTAGTGTAAGCAAATTGAATTTTCATGATGGTTATATCCTCCATTGGTTTGTTTTTAAGAAATAATAGGACCACTCCCTTAGCGTAAACTTCGGGATAGTTTCAGGTAGTCCTATTTCGATGTGGAAAGGGCGTAACATACGTCCTGAGATAGCCGTTTAAGGCTTGAGATAAACCGCGGGATGCTCATTTATTAGAATCTTTGGATTAGATTTGAAGAGACCCATCTTGGATTCTAAGTGACCAAACTTGACTGCATATACCATATTACCATTAAAGTCAACAATTGTCGATATTGAGACTGTTTTATTGAAAAAATAAGATATATCATTCTGTAATTTCTTTGTTTGGTGTACTTATCAGTCTATTACTCTGTGTATGTCGTCATTGTTTAGGTTTTTATAACTTTGCGAGGGCTTGGAGTTATCACTCACTTCGTGTGAGCTAAGGTGTTCACTTTTATTGTTTTGGAGGTAGCTTATTTACGACTGGTGGTAGGGGTGTTCTTGACAAGGTTGGATTGTTAAATGGTCGCTGATATAAGCCCTGATGGTACTTGTTTTTATCTACTAAGTTTTTGTTAATAAATGGTTTTTTGTAAAGTGATGACTTGTGCGGATATTTGAAATGGGCATGGTTTTGTATACGAATAACCAGTATAAAAACTAATAAGTGTATAGTAAGTCTATTGTTGGCTTATTGTTATTCTTACCTCCTATTTTTCCAAAATTTTTCCCAAAAATTCGGGGTCTCTTTACTTAGGGACTCTAGACCTCAGACTTAAGACTTTTTCAGGATTTCCTACGCTCTCAAAACGGGGGTGGTTGGTAGGGTAAGTCCTTAGTGTGAAACGTTTTCAGGATTTCCGCACATAGAGTGTTAGCTGGGTTTACATTCGAAACGAACGTTGTATTTTGTAATGGTATGGGTACAATTGACCTCAGTTAATTAAGTTGGGGGAGTTCATCATGAAAAAGTATGTTGTGTATTACCGAGTATCTACAAAGAAGCAAGGCGATAGCGGCTTAGGGCTTGTTGCTCAGCAACGTGATGTATCCTTGTTCTTAGAAAACTACAGTGACGTACCGTTTGAAGTACTTGGTGAGTTTACCGACGTCGAGTCGGGGAAAAGTAACGAGCGTGTGGAATTTAAGAATGCGGTTCAGTTGGCTAAGGAGAATAAAGCTGAGTTGCTTGTGGCTAAACTGGACCGCTTAAGCCGTCGTGTGTCAGTTCTTTCTGCCTTGATGGAGGAAATTACTATTCGTGTGGCGGTGATGCCTAATGCAGACAACTTTCAATTGCACATATACGCAGCCTTAGCTGAGCAGGAAAGGGACTTCATTAGTAAGCGAACAAAGGCAGCGCTGAAGGAAGCTAAAGCCCGTGGTGTAAAGCTCGGAGGCAATCGTGGAAATATTGATAAAGCCAATGAAGCAGCAAGCGCTAAAGCTAGACAGGATGCGGAGCAATACCGAAAGCATATTGATTTGATTCGTGAGAGCGGAATCACGAGCTACAAAGGTATTGCTGCAAAGTTGAATGAATTAGAGGTGAGGACAGTTAGAGGTTGTGAGTTTCAAGCCGTCCAAGTTAAACGATTAATAGATAAACTGGGTTGCTAAGGTGACGGGTGGATAGAGATGGCTTCAGGTCCCCAGTTTAAATAGATGGTTTCAGAAACTCGCTTACTGACAAAATGTGAACTTGATTAGTCAGGCTTTATTTCATCTTCATTTGCATAAATATGATATTCCAGCTCAATTATCACTTTAACCTCTTCATCAATGAACTGGAACTCTATGGAATTTTCGAAAGCTGTTTCCATTGTTGGTTCTGCATCTGTCTTGGAATTGAATAGGGTTACATACGGCTTGGGATTGTCCGCGTTATGGATGTAGTACTTATGGAGTGGACTATCGGTGAATATAAGTTTCCTATTGACGCTGTCTATTTTTGTTAGGTCTAATGAAGCAGTGGCTGATTCCCAGTCTTTCGTTGTAATAATAAGAACTTCGTTCGATTTCAAGTCGTTTAATTGTAGGTTTCGTATGGGTTTCCCTTTATTGCTGATTAGCGTATTCGCCAATTTAGAATGCAATAGTTCAAGCCTACCTAAGCCATTAAAAATATGGTGAGTTCCTGTATTGTCCAAGAAGGCGTCCCTCGATTCCTCTATTTTATAGCGTTGAGGGTTAGGTCTTTTGGTGGAAGTAATTTGATAGTTATGGAACAAAGGGTAACTTTCTAAGCCGTTTGAAGCATCTTGCCTTATCTCTTCTTTAAATCTTTTCTTAATGGAATCACTAAGGGGTTGTTTTCTGTAGAGTGTCTCTTGTTCCCTCTTTGCGAAAGAGTCAATTTCCTTCAAAACTCTGATTGAAGTTTCCTTAAAGAGTTCTTGCTCGTGCTCGATTCCGAAGTACGAACAAAACGACTTTGCGTAAATGGAAGAGTCAGCAAAATAAAGAACCTTATCTATATCTTTTTGAACTTCTTTTGCTTTAGATATAGTCCTTTCTAACAGTTTAAAGTTTGCGGACAGGTCATGTATTGCGTCATCCATGCTCGTGTTAAAATTGCGCTGTCTCCAGTTGTATACTGTCAGCATGATTAAAAGCGGTACAGCTTTGAGGTATGCGTGGTTATACCCCTCTCGGTCAAACATGCCCTCAAACTCACTTTTACCCAGTTCATCTATGTAACTGTTAATGCTTGCAGTAAGTAATGCGTGGCCAACACGTATGATTTGGGAGCTAGCAGGGGAGAAAGAGTTGTAGCAATCCAATATGGAATGCCAATTTCGGTGAAAGGCTAGTGTTCTGATTGCTTCTTGCGCTGAGCGCTCCGAATATCGATTGCCGAGCATTTTAATCATCTCATGCATTATGTCTTCTTCAAACTCAGTAACTTCCTCTTTTATTTTCTGGCGTGCTGTAGGAGAGGTCTTGAGTTTCTCTTGAGTCACCTTGTCTATAAGAAGAACTAACTCTGCTGCATATTCGTGAGGAGCTGATAACAAAAGGCTGTGGTGATTCTTGGTGAAGTTATGGATTTCATCAAACCCATAAGTGCTATATTCACCTCCGAGGTGGCTTAAGTTATATAGTTTGCTGTCGAGATAACTATCGAAGTTATTGAAGTTTCGGTAACTATCTAAGACGCTAACAACCAATTCGGGTTTTTCTTTAGCAAGAAATGCAATTAGGGCTCTAATGTGTTTGTCAATCACACCCAATGTATAAGGGTTGACTAGATTCCAAGTTCTTATACTTATTAAAAAGTCAGCTTTTAAAAGCCAGTATTGATTAGAGTTAAGTTCTTTTATGGACTCTTCATAAAAGTTGTTCATGATTCGAGAGAATAATACAGCTCCTTCTTTTTTTCGGTCATAGAAGTAAATTAAGTGCTTACCGTACTCTCTTTGTAAGAGTATATATTTTTCTCTGTCATCGATGTTTCTAACGGCTGTTAGTAAAGATGCCAAACCTGTTAGTAGTTCTTCAATTGTGGTCGGGTTTACATGTTGATTGTTGCCCATGTATGTACTTTCAATAAACTCAAATAACCTTTTGTCTATCGATTTACCCAGTGGAGTTTCTGTGAACTCGATATTGTAGCAACCTATTTGTACTAGTAAGTCCACTTCATTGGCGTAGTTACTGTCTTCGTTGGCATTCGTCTCTATCTTCTTTATTAGATGGTCTGTCACCATATCGTCAGACCGTGTAGCAAGAAGTATGGTCTTTATAAAATGATATTCCTTAACTAGTAGTACGCTAGTAACGATAAAGAATAGATACTCAATTGCTAAGATAAGACTTTTTGGGGGGTGATTGCTTGGCAGTGCACTTACGACTAACGAGAAAAGAAGTAAGAGTATTAGTGTAGTGATAAGCTGCCCGAATAGAGTTCTAATCTTGAACCCCATAATCTCCTCTAAAGCATCCATGTAGTAAGCAGAGCGATAATGGCTCTTAACACGGTTAATGACTTCTAGTGCGATTGGCATTGTGAATGCAGAGAAAGCAGTTAGAACTGCAATCAAATGAGTCGTGATGCTAAGTTTGTCCATGGTGCCACTGATTTATTAAAGTTAAGAAGCTGATTTGTCGAGCTTTATCAACCACTTTACCAAGGAATCTCAGTACCGTCATAGTTAAAAAACTTACCACTGTCTGTAAGTTCACGACTTTCTATTACCTTATACAAACCTTTTGCACTTTCAGGTGTAGACAAGATTGCATTAGGCCCGCCCATTTCAGTTTGTACCCAGCCAGGGTGAAGTGCTAACACGGTAAAACCTTCAGCTGTCAGATCGTTGCTTAAGCTTTTAACTACAGAGTTGAGGGCTGCTTTTGATGAGCGGTAAATGTAGCCACCACCTGAAGTATTCTCAGTCATGCTGCCGACTTTAGACGAGAGGCAAGCAATTTTCTTTAGCTGTCCTTTTTGCAGGTTAGGGTATAAAGCCTCCGCCAGTTTCAACGGTGCAATGGTGTTGATTTCAAACACTTTTCGCCACTCATCAACATCGGTATTACCAAAGCCATAACCTTTTGGTCCGTAGTAGCCTGCGTTGTTGATCAGCAAATCGATAGCGGGTAATGAATTAGCAAATTCACTCAGTCCTTGATAATCCGTTATATCTAATGGGTGGCAGGTTAGGTTGTTACCTTCCAGTTCCAGAAGCTCCAGCGAACTACTTTCTGAGCGATAGGTGGCGTGGACTTGCCAGCCTAGAGCAAGATAGTTTTTTGCTAAGCTTAATCCTATACCACGGTTCGCTCCGGTGATTACAACAGTTTTCATCGCAAGTCCTTTAGATATTCTCAGAGTGTTTGTTGAAGAATATCAGAAAGCTAGCGGTAAAGGGACTTGGTCGATTGTCTGATAATAAGCTCGATAGGTGGCAGGCGAACTTGATGTCTGTTACCACTTAACAAGTTAAGAATTGACTCTGCACAGACAACGCCGACTTCTTCTACGGGTTGACGCATCGTGGTGAGCGCAGGGGTAAAGTAAAATGAGGTTGGAAGATCATCAAAACCTACCACTGAGATATCTTCTGGTACTCGATAACCGTGGTCATGCAGGGCTTTGATCGCCCCATAGGCCGTTTGGTCATTGGCAGCGAAAATGGCACTGAAGTGACTCTTAGATTCAATCAATTCCTTAGTCAGTTGATAGCCACATTCACTGCTGAAATCGCCTTGTTTAATCAGTTTTGGCTGAACCTTGATTCCTGCCTCTTGCAACGCTTTCTTGTAGCCGACAAAGCGTGCGACCGCATCGGGTTGGTTGAGCAGACCTTTAATATGGGCAATGTTTAAGTGACCTTGTTGAAGTAGGTGCAAGGTCGCCATGTAACCACCAAGTACGTTATCGATGTTAACGCAGCGCACCCGATCGCCAATCACATCATAGCCAACGGCGACAACAGGAATGTTTTCTGCATATTCAAGGATTTGCTTCTCGGTGAGGCTGCCGGTGACAATGATGACGCCATCAACATTACTTTTAGACAAGTAGTCGAGAGCATGAGATTCAAGTTTGTTTTTCCAGTGTCCGGTCGCGATAACCAGAGAATAGCCTTGTGCATTGAGGACTTTCTCCATGTCATTCAGAATACGGCTTGTATGTGGGCTCTCGGGATTTTGTACCAGAACGCCAATGGTCATGGAGCGCGTGTTGCTGCCCTGATTCATGGTGTAGTTAGGCTTATAGCCCAGCGTTTTTATTGCTTGCTCAATGTTGTAGCTTTTTTCATCAGAGACGTAAGTTGTCCGATTGAGAAAACGGGAAACAGTACTGGGTGAGACACCAGCAAGTTTGGCGACATCATAGATAGAGGGGGATTTATTCTTCTTTTTTGATTTCATCGAACCAACAACAAAGCAAGCCAAATACTGAATATAGAAAACACCCAGTCAGAGCTCAATGCAGCTGATAGGGAAGTGAGAGGTCTATTAATAAGCCGATGCTAAATGAGCATCGGCTTACTTATGCTTTTAAAAGGTGGCCAGTGAATTTTCACTCAAGGCATCAAACAGATGAACCGCATCTAAATCGAGATACAGAGTCAGTTCACTGATATCAACTTCCGCCGCTTGTGCTTCTACCATCAGTGGCTGCCCCGCTATTTCCGTTTTTAGCAATATGCTTGCGCCCAGCAGCTCTTTGTCCTTGATCTTGATCGGTAGCGGCAGAACCCGATCGTGGTCCACTTGTTCGGCACGCAGATGGATATCTGTTGGTCTAACACCGAAGTGAAGTGCCAGGTTTTTAGAGGCATGCGCGTGGAAACGCTGTGGAAGTGGGATGCGAACATCACCAAGCTCTATCTGCCAATTGCCTTCTTCGCCAACCAATTGTGCGTCAAGCATGTTCATCGATGGGTTACCAATGAATTGGGCAACAAACTTATTAGCAGGCTGCTGGAACACTTGTGTTGGTGTGCCCACTTGTGCGACATAGCCATCTTTAAGAATGACAATACGATCAGCAAGTGTCATGGCTTCTATTTGGTCATGGGTGACGTAGATAGTGGTTGTTTGTAGTTCTCGATGAAGCTGCTTGATCTCTTCGCGCATGGTACCACGCAGCTTGGCATCTAAGTTTGAAAGTGGCTCATCAAACAAGAACACTTTAGGTGTACGGACCATAGCTCGACCCATTGCAACTCGCTGACGCTGTCCACCAGAAAGCTCTTTAGGTTTGCGATCGAGAAGTGGCTCTAGTTCCAACATTTTTGCTGCTTTACGCACTTCAACATCAATCTGGCTTTTTGCCATACCTTTGAGCTTGAGGGCAAAGGCGATGTTTTCGTATACCGTCATATGTGGGTAAAGTGCATAGCTTTGGAATACCATCGCTAAATCTCTATCTTTGGCATCGATTTTATTCATCAGCTTATCGCCCACAAGTATCTCGCCAGCAGTGATACTTTCTAGGCCAGCCAGCATGCGTAGCGTGGTTGACTTGCCGCAACCAGATGGACCGAGGAAAACCACAAACTCACCATCGTTGACGGTGAAATCAAAGTGTTTCACTACCTCGACATCGTCGTAAGACTTCTTGATGTTTTTGAATTCAACTTTAGCCATTACAAATTCTCCTCTCGGCGCTCAAGTAGCATGTTACGGTAAGCAATGGCGCTCTGTTTTAGCGTACGTTTTTGGGTTTCATACTCAACGTGCACGATACCGAAACGCTGCTTGTAACCAAATGCCCACTCGAAGTTATCCATTAGGCTCCATGCGAAGTAGCCTTGTACGTTGACACCAGATTTAATAGCGCTATCCACCGCTTCTAAGTGTGCTTGGAAATAGTTAACACGCTGGGTGTCATTCACTTCACCATTGATACAATCGTCTTCACCAGCCGCCCCATTTTCAGTGATGTAAAGTGGCGGCAGGTTGTCGTAACGGTCGTTAAGACGGAGTAGTAGATCAGTGAGTGCTTGTGGGTAGATCTCCCAGCCGATAAAGGTATGTTCATTTTCTGGCTGAGGCACGTCTTTGATATCACCATTTTCATCAAAGCGAACCACGCAGCGGGTGTAGAAGTTAATACCGATAAAGTCCAAGTCGGTGCGGATAATGTCGAGATCGCCCTCTAAGATCATCGGCATATTGTGAGATTGACGCTCAAGAACTAACTGCGGATATTCGCCTTTCAGGACTGGGTCCATAAACCAGTGGAAACCTTCTGCATCTGAATACTCGGCAGCAGCCACATCGCTATCGTTTAATGGGTATGCTGGTGTGGCATTGAACACACAACCATGCATGGCGTTAGGGGCATTCTTACGCATGTGAGGAATCGCTAAGCCATGAGCTAGCATTAGGTGGTGAGCCGACAAAAAGCCCTCGCGTTCGCCCTTTATACCCGGCGCATGGATTCCCCAACGATAACCTAGATACGAAGAGCAAAACGGTTCGTTAAGCGTGGCGTAGGAATCGATTTTATCGCCGAAGTACTCACTGACTACGTTCGCGTACTGCTCAAATTTGTAAGCGGTTTCTCGGTTCAGCCAGCCCCCTTTATCTTCAAGGTACTGAGGAAGGTCCCAGTGATAAAGTGTGACAAAGACTTTTAAACCCCGCGCGTGACATTCATCGATGATCTGTTCATAGAACTTTAGCCCTTCTTGATTGACTACACCGTCTTGAGGAATGATACGCGGCCATGCCATAGACAGTCGGTATGCGTCGACACCTAGTCCTTGAATCATCTCAATGTCTTGTTTCCAAAGATGGAAATGGTCACAGGCAACATCGCCGTTGTCTGCGTTATCTACTGCACCTGGCTTATTGCAGAAGGTGTCCCAGATAGATGGGCTTCGTCCACCAAGTTGAGCGCCACCCTCAATCTGATAAGAAGACGTGGCGACGCCAAACAAGAACTCTGGGCTGCGTAATTTAGAATCAGTAGGAAGTTGGAATTTATTCATTGTTATTTAAACCTTTTTAGCCTTTAACAGCGCCTGACGTCAGGCCGCTAATCATTTGTTTCGACGCGAATAGATAAGTGACAACCAGTGGAAGAATCGAAATGGTTGTGCCTAGCATGACCGCTCCCCAAGGGGTATTTGGGATACCTTGGACGCTGCGTAGCGCTTGGGTAATGACATAGTTTTCTGGAGTTGTGAGTACAACCAGAGGCTGCATAAACATGTTCCAGAAGAAAACGAATTGAACGATAGCAAGTGTTGCTAGAGCGGGTTTCATTAGTGGCAGAACAACACTCCAGTAGGTTCTAAACTCGCCTGCGCCATCGAGCTTAGCCGCTTCTAACAGCTCCTTAGGTACTGACGCAACCACATGCTGTCGCATCAGGAAAATACCAAATGGTGTAGTGGTAAATGGCAGCCACACAGCTAGATGGTTATCGAGCAAGCCAAGGAATTTGACGATCATGAAGTAGGGGATCAAACTGAGCACTGGTGGGATCATCATCGAGCCGACCAACATACCAAACAGCAAGGTTTTGCCTTTGAACTTGTAGACAGCAAACGCATAGCCACCCATGCTACAAAACAGCAATGAAATCGTGGTGCCCAAAAACGCGATGTAGATTGAGTTAAACATCGCTTGCCAGAATGGCATGATTTCCAATAGCTTGGCGTAGTTAACCGCTAAGCTGTCGCCGATAGCGAAGCTGATCCCAGAGCCAAAGATCTCCGTTCTATCACGCGTAGATAGCAGTGCAGACCACAGGAAAGGGAACACGGTCATAATCGCAGAAACAATCAGGACTACAGCAAGTAATGCCATCAGCAGTTTGGTAAATATCTCTAGGCTACGATCACTTGGTCGCCAGCGAGGAGAAGTTATCGAGTTTGTCGTCATCTTATTGCTCTCCCAGACCTTTTTTACCGAAGAAGAAGAATTGAATTGCGGTACAGCCAGCAATCAACATAAACAGCAGCCAAGAGATCGCTGAAGCGGTGCCCATTTCAAGCCATTCCCAACCCACTTTGTACAAGTACATTGAGATGGTTAAGCCTGATTGGCCAGTACCACCCGTCCCACGTGTTAACACGAACGGTTCTTCAAACAGCTGCAGGTTGCCAATGATGGTCATGGTGACTGCAAAGAAAATAAACGGACGAATCATAGGCAGTGAAATGCTCCAGAAGCGACGCCAAGCGTTAGCACCATCCATACGGGCGGCTTCAAGAATATCTTTTGGAATCGTCATTAAACCGGTTGTGTAGAGCACAATGTTGAAGCCGGTGTATTTCCAGAACACCATAATTGCGATAGACGGTTTCACCATGGTGGCGTCATCAAGCCAACGAATTGGTTGGTAGTCATTCACCCAAGCAAATGCCCAGCCAAACAAAGAGCTATCGGCTAATGCCATCAAGCTTTGGTTAATGATTCCTGAGTTGGGCGAATACATGTTGAAAAAGATCAGCGATGCCGCAACCGTCGAGGTAATGAAAGGCAGAAAATACGCGGATGTTAGCCAGTGGCGAAGACGATCACTCATCGAGACCAAAATGTAGGCAACGGGCAGAGCGACTAAGTGCTGTGCCACACCTGACGTAATCGCAAGCCAGAGTGTGTTTTTTAATGAGCGCCACAACCAAGGGTCGGTTAGGGCAATGTGGTAGTTCTCTAGCCCCACATAGTCCATAGCGCCAAGGCCTTCGACCGGGTTCCACTCATGAAAAGAGAGATAGATAGAAAAAAGCAGTGGGAAAATCCCAAATACCGAGAAAATAATCAAAAACGGCAGTAGGAATCCATACGGTGTAAGCGCTTTCAAACTCAGGCGAGAAAAAAGGCTTTCGCGTTGTGATGTTTCCATAACCTTGCTCGCTGCATGATTCATAGTAACGACCTCTAGTCAGGAAGGCGCAGTACGCCTTCCTTTCTTACCAAATATGTAACCAATTAAAGATTGCGTGTACGACGCTTAATCATGCGTTCTGCTTCTTTGAGTGCAGTTTTGATGTCTTTACCTTCATCAAGCACTTCCATCAGAGCATTTTCTAAGATTATCGAGCGAGCAACATGGTCACCTTTAGCCGGAGCGACAGGCTTGATGTTTTTCGCCACATCAGCAAACAGCAAACGGGCTTTTTGACCACCGAGGAATTCGACTTCCTCTTGGAACAAAGCGTCATCGTAGGTTTGGGTGTTGGCTGGGAATGCAGCAATGGTTTCAAAGTGCTTAAGTTGAATATCACGACGCGTTGTCATGTATTCAATCAGTTTCCACGCTTCATCTTGGTGTTTTGACTGAGTTGGAATTGAGAGGAAAGATCCACCCCAGCTACCATAGATACCATCTGGCAGGTGAGAAACGCCCCAGTTACCTGCGGTTTCAGGTGCGATCCAGTTATTGAGGTGACCAAGCAGCCATGCACCAGATAACTGAGTGGCAAAGGTGCCATTACGGAAACCTTCATACCATTCGTTTGACCATGCTAAGATTCGCGCATCTAAGCCTTTTTCACGGATCTCTTTTGCCACTTCGAATGCATGCACAAAGCGCTCAGAGGTGACCACAGGGTTACCGTCTGCATCGAAGTAGAGTCCTTCTCCTTCAGGCACTGTGGTGAAGATAATCGCTTGGGCAACGTCGGCCGCAGAAGCAATCAGGTAAACGTCTTTTTTCTTCAGCTCTTCACCCGCTTTGATGTAAGAATCCCAGTCTTTGATCGCCTGGTTTACATCAATGCCCGCTTTAGCAAACACATCACTGCGGTAGTACATTACCCCAGGGCCTAGGTCGACAGGCATACCATAAACATCACCGTCGGCACCTTTACCTTGCGCCCAAGCATAAGGAGCAAAACTCTCGGCAAACTTATCGGCACCATAGTTTTCAGATAGGTTAACTAAACCGCCAGAAGCGACAAAAGGGCCAATTTTTTCGACATCAACGACAATAACATCGCCTGCACCTGAGCCGGTCGCAAGGTTAGTGGTCAGTTTGGTGTGGTGGTCGCCATGATTGTTCATCAGGTAATCGACCTTGATTCCTGTCTCCTTTTCGAAGTCAGGCAGCAGAACTTTGAGACTGCTATCGAAGTCTGGGAAGCCGTCAAAGCGAATATTTGAGTCGGCGGCGTTGACTGTCGTAGCAAGTCCAAGTGCGGTGACAGTGGCAAGCGTCAAAGTTTTTAGTTTCATCTTCTTGTCCTTAAATGACTTTATTTAGAGTTGTTTTACTGAGCTTCTAGGCACTAGGGTAGGTGACAGTTTGAAGCTCACATCTCGCTTGTTTTTGTTGAGTATTTGAATAACCAGTTGAACCGCTTCGGCACTCATCTGCTCAATGGGAAAATTCACGGTTGTAAGCGGCGGCGAAATATAACGAGCAAACAAAATGTCATCGAAGCCAATCAGTGACACCTGTTCTGGGACCTGAATGTTGTGCTCTTTCAATACCTCAAAAGCGCCGAACGCCATATGATCATTACTGGCAAAAACGGCGGTAAAAGGGCGTTCACGCTTGAGCAGCTTGCGCATTGCGCTTATGCCAGACTCTTCGGTAAAACCGGCCTCTGAAATCAGTGCTTCGTCGAACAGGAGTCCCGCTTCTTCAATCGCTTTGCGGTAACCCTGCAGACGCCCCCGTGCATCTGATTTGTCCAGAGGGCCGGTAATACATGCAATGTCACGATGCCCCATTCGCAACAAATATTCGGTTGCCAGTTGGCCCCCTAATTCGTTATCAATTTCGATACAGTTCTGCGCTAGTTCTGGTACGAAACGATTGACCAAAACCAAAGCCACTCCTTTTGCTTCAAGCTCTGTGAGGTAGTCATCTGAGAGGTGCTGAGTGTGCAAAATCATTGCATCGACTCGACGCCCAAGTAGAAATTCCACCGACTCACGTTGGCCCTGTTCGGTATTTGAGCCAGCAGTGACGATTACGTGATAGCCAAAACGGCGTAGCCTTTTTTCAATACTATGCAGGATGCCAGAATAAAACGGACCACCGAGCTCAGGGACTATGATGCCAATGCTGCCAGTGCGGCTAGATGCGAGTGCCTGAGCAATCGAGTTTGGGCGGTAACCCAGAACTTGAATGGCTTTCTCAACCTTGAGCTTTTTGTCATGGCTTACTCGACTCGTGCCATTGATGACGCGAGATACTGTCGCTTGAGAAACGCCTGCATACTCAGAAACATCTTTTATGGTTGCCACAACTTACCTCTACAACTGCTTTTCACCTAAACGCATGAACGTTTTCGAAACCGCTTTCATGAGGCTTAGTATTAAAGATCTTAGTTAAAGCCTATGTGAGAAAAATCACACTCAAATAAGCCCTGAAAAGCCTTATTGTTCAAAGGATGAAGCGGTATGCAGTTTCTATCTACCTCATGAAACTGTTTCATGAAATGGTTATTTGATGCACAAATGTATTGCTGAGATGATTGAATCTAGGTTTTGTTACCGACAAAAAAAGAGCCGCTAAAAAGCGGCTCAAATGGTTTGGAGTTAAGTTGAAGCGGCTAGCAGAATATTGTTAGATTGCTAGCGAAATAGTTGGACAGTATTGTGCTGATTACCACCAGGCTTCCCACATGGCGCCTAGGCTAAAGGTATCTTGCTTAGCGGTTGTTGTTGCGGTTGCTTTATTGTCGACTTCACCTGCTGTTGCGTAGAAGCGGAGCATTGGACGTGCACCAGATCCCCAATCAAAGGCGATGTTTTGTGAAAGCGTCACTTTCCAACCAGAGTTGTCATCAGAGGCTCTGGCGTAGTCTACTACTTGATAACCTGCTTCCAACCAAGTCGAGTGGACATCATTCCAGAAGTACATAGGGCGAACGATGGCACTGTAGTTGGTTCGCTCATCTTCGACCTTTGAAGAGCCATCGACTGAATAATCGTGGTAGGCAAGCAAGTACTCAACAGCGGCACTTTCACCAAGAGTAGAATTACCTTCAAAGCTTGCATAGAGCGTCGTCAGATTATCGGTTTTCCAGAAAACACCATTATCCGCGTTATCAGAGTATCTTAGTACCAGTCGGTTGGAGCCATTGTCATTTGGGCGAGAGAAAACCGCTCCTAGTTGGTACGCATTAATGCTCTTTGCATCATCAATCGCTTCTGAATCAAATCCGTAGTTAGCGTACAGTTCAAGGTCGGCGAAGCCTAGATTGATGCCATGCAGTTTAGAAGTGAAAGCGTAAGCGCCACTGTCGCCAGTACCCGCACCACCAGTACAATTGATTGAAGGGTTAGCACCTGGTTCTATCGTTGGGCTACAGCTGTCAACGGCACCGACTACGCCAAAATCAAGTTTGACCGAGCCAAGTTCTAGGTTGTTGATACCCCCTCCTTGGCCATCGTGCATCATCCAGAAGTAATCATTAATGCCTTGTTGTGGACGCTGGTGGAAGTCACGCCCTGCCCATACATAAGCGTTGGGCTGGCTTTCAAATACATTGGTTGCACCTGCGTAGGCTTTTTTGATGTTTACCTCATCGCCCCAATGGTCGAACATCACGACAACATCCCAGATAGCACCGTTGTCACTTTGAAAGACCTTTGCCAACTGAAACTCCCCGCCATTGCCTTCGTTGCCTAAACGACCAATCGCTGACGAGCCATTAAATGAACCATCGACCTGAACATATTTCTGGTCACCGGATTGGTAATGTGCGCCATAGCGAGCATAGCCAGAGAAGACCACTCCAAGAGGAACCTCAATATCAGGTGATAGCACGGCAGGTTGCTGGTCGTTGACGTAATCGGTCTGCATCCGGCTTTCCAGTTCCTGGATGCGTTGTTCGAGAGCCTGTAGTTCAGTTTCAGTAGCAAAAGAGGTGACGGAAGCAAGCGAAGCTGCCACTGCAATTGAAATAGGCAATAGCTTAAGTTTTTTCATGATAATTCCCTATATGACATTGTGTTTTTGTTCTATTGGGAATCTTAAAAAATGAAATGGATGAAAAGGTTTGAGCGCTTCACACCACGCCTAGGGGGAGACTGTCATGAAACTACACTCTTGAATGATGAGTCGTTTATTAATATTAAAAACAATTAGATATCTATATTTCTCACCGGTGATGAATTCAATGAAATCGCTTTCATTTCATGATTTTCTATAAGGTATATCACGTTACATTCAAATGCTTTGCGCTTAAAAAAGCCTCTTGCTTTGAATGCTTTCACTATTATGAAAGTTTTCATAGAACGTAAAATTCTTACAATCTAGGACGATCTATACGGCTAGGAAAGAACCATTCGTATCAAAAACCAACTGCTTAATAACATCGCAACAAACAATAACAGGGCAGATAAAGTTCCAGCCGCAACCCCTAGTAACAAGTAGTATCGAGTATTCAAAATTAGTCCCCTGATTTGTATTGATAATTATTATCATTTAACTTGTTTTGCAACCGCAAATCAAGCTGATACCATGAATCCAACCTTATGGACTTTATGTTGTTATGATTCCTCTGATTTACCACTCTCTCTATTCTGAGTTGCCGCTGCCTGACGGGCATCGCTATCCAATCAATAAATATCGACTCCTGTTTGAAGCAATAGAACAGCAACGAGCTGTAAACCCAATATGGCAGCAGGCTTTTCAATATGTGCAGCCAGCCCCAGTTGATCAGGTGGAAGTGAGTCAAGTTCATTGTCCTAACTACATACAACTTCTTACGTCAGGTGAACTACCTGCGCCAAAGATGCGTCGTATTGGGTTTCCATGGAGCGAGACACTGATTACCCGAACGCTGACATCCGCTGGTGGAACCTGCGAAACGGTTCATCAGGCCGTTAAGCATGGTGTCGCTATCCATTTAAGCGGCGGATATCACCATGCGCACAGGGATTTTGGTAGTGGATTCTGTTTAGTCAACGATCTGGTGTTGGCAGCCAAAAGGGCACTGACTTTTGAAGGGATAGATAAGGTTTTGATTGTTGACAGTGATGTACATCATGGAGATGGCACGGCAACACTGTGCGAAGAAGAGGACGCGATAGTTACCCTCTCGTTCCACTGTGATAAGAACTTCCCTGCACGCAAGCCAGATTCTGATCTTGATGTACCGTTAGGCAGAGAAACGGGGGATGCTGAGTTTCTTGAGGCATTCACCTCGGTGGTTGAAATGGCTGTTAATCTACATCAGCCCGATCTCATTCTATATGATGCAGGCGTTGATATTCATGAAGATGACGAGCTAGGGTATTTGAGCATCTCTAGTGATGCTATCTACACGCGAGATGTGTTTATGTTTCAACTGGCTCAGGAAAAACAGTTACCGATAGCGTGTGTGGTTGGAGGTGGGTATCGTACAGAGCATCAAGCGCTTGTCCCAATCCATATGCAGCTTATTCGCGCTGCACTGAACGTATACGTAAGTTAAAGGATTATCATGGAACACAGAATTCGAGCTGCAGGAATACTGATTAAAGACGGTGCAATGCTACTTGTTAAAGTGAAAGACTTTACCGGTGAGTATTGGATTCCACCCGGTGGTGGTATGGAGCCAAGCGATCAAAGCTCGAAAGCCTGTGTGGTTCGTGAATTTAAAGAAGAGGCGGGCATAGATGTTCAAGTTGGAGAGCTTATCTGCGTAAGGGAGTTTCTCGAAACGCATAAACAGCGCTACCACGCTGAGTTCTTCTATTTGATCGAATCTTATTGCGGTGTTCCGAACCTCGATAATCTATCGGGCTTAAATGATGAGGATTATATTCAGGATGTCGAGTGGCTACCACTAACGGAACTCGCAGGTAAAAGAATGTACCCGGCAGAACTCAAAGATAAGCTTATCGAATTGATAGAGGCCAAACGCTTCTCTACTCACCTTGGCAGTTATATCCAGGGTGAAAATGAAGATATCGATTATCTTTAGAATGATTTGAAACGAAAAAAGCCGCTAATTACTTAGCGGCTTTTTTACTGAATGTGGTGGAGTGCCGGAGTTGCGCCCAACTAGGGATTTAATAAATCCCTATCGAGTTTTCCTGCTTAAAAACGAGAAAACCCCAGTCTTTCGACTAGGGTTTTGAATGTGGCGGAGAGATAGGGATTTGAACCCTAGATACGCTATTAACGTATGCCGGTTTTCAAGACCGGTGCTTTCAACCACTCAGCCATCTCTCCGTTGTTGAAGCGAATAATATAGAGGTTGAGAAAAGTTGTAAACCCCTAATTTTACTGTTTGCTTTAATAATGAGCGTTTGGCGGTAAAAACTTGAATAGGCGACGATTTTTTATACTTTTACAATGTTTGACGAGTGAAAACAGCCAGTTGTATTAGAAGCATATAAGCGGAAGGAAAAGGTGCTACTGACTGAGAGAAGTTCGCTATCTAGCAAAATAAAAGCCTGTTGCTTATAAAAGCAACAGGCTTTAGGTGTAATGGTCGGACTGACAAGATTTGAACTTGCGACCCCCGACACCCCATGACGGTGCGCTACCAAGCTGCGCTACAGTCCGATGTGTTTAATCTAAACCTAAACGATTAGAGGGTCAATCGTATAAGGCTATGATTTAGTTACTTTTTGCGTAAAAACGCTGCAATTCAGTTAAACCTTGCATCAACACAGGCAGAGTAGGGTTCTCATCTTTTAAGCGTTGGTAATTTGAATCATACAGTTTGTAATTGCCAAACTTATCAATCACCGTGGTGTTTTTCGCCGTAATCAAAGCAAGTTCACGAGAATCACCTGCTAGAATCCAACGACGCTTGCGCTCATCGAATAGATTTCGGCCGCTGCTAAAGTCTGTTGGGTTAGATGATACACCAAGCAAATCTTGGAGTAGGGTAACTGACATATCTAGGTGGCTGGTTCTGTGCTTGTATTCACCGGCGAGTTTACCGGGCCAATGAATAATCATAGGGACCTTTAACTGGTACTGGCTGTAGTTGGTGTTTGAACCCCAGCTATTCGTCTTAGTTTCATTAAACTCAGTGGCGTGGTTAGAGGTAATGACAATCACTGTCGACTCATCAAGCTCTAGCGCGTTTACTTGCTCAAGCAAATTATTTAGCTCTGTGTCTGCTTGGCTAACCGAGTTTTTGTATCCCGCTTTTAGCTTCTCGCCAGTAGGCAACTGCTGGTCGCTGTCGTTGTAGGCACTGAAATTGTCTACGGTGGTTAGTTCAATGTAACTAAACCAAGGTTTCTTGCCCTGCTGCTGTACCCAGTCAGACCACGCATCTATCGCTTGGTTATCCGCCGATTTTGCGTCATTAAAAGCGATACCATTGAAGTTCATGCCACGGAAAACGGTTTCACCGTATAGAGGCTCGTCGAAGTTATCTGCGCTAAACAGACCAAATTGGTACTGTTTTTCAAGCAAGGTATCGATCAGGATAGGCTTTGAACCTTGAGCTTTAATGCTGCTTGAGTAGCTGCTTGGTAAACCATAAAACAGGCCAAACACACCAAACGAGTCGTTGCTTGAACTGTAGTGGTTGGTGAAGTTCAGGTTGTTCTGCGCAAATTCATAAGTCGCTGGCATGGTCTGTTCGGTCAGCATATCAGAGCGCAGGTTGTTAACACTAACGACTAGGATATTAAGCGGATTAGCGCGGCGATTAAACTCGATGGTTTCGAGCGGGTAGCTTACTAACTCAATGCTATCTTGGCTTTGTTCAAGGCGTTTTAGGTATTCTTCGCGATCTAATAAGCCGTGTCTTTCCATAAATGACTTCGCCGTCATCGGGTAGGAAAGAGGGAAGTTGGCACGCTGAGCGGTGATCGGATTGTAGAAGTAGGCATCCGCCCACACATAAATAAGGTGGCTAGCAATAAAGCTAACGAAAAACAGTGCCGATAATGGTCGGCCGACATGCTTGTGTGACAGTTTACGTTGTTTACGCCATACCCACTCAGACAACGCGAGTTGGAGCAAGAAGATAAGCGGTAAGACAATAAACAAATGCTGTAGGTCGACACTAATGGTCGAACCTTCATCACTAAACAACACTTCCCAAACAACAGGCGTTAGGTGCAAGTTAATGGTTTGGTAGGCTTGCGTATCGATAAGTAGGATCGTTAGCCCTACAGTTGCAAAACAGACCGCCACTAAACGGAACAGTTTTCGTGACGGTATGACAAAGGTGAGTGGGAATAGAACCAACAGGTATAAGGCGAATACAAGGAAGCCAAAATGACCGACCCAAGAAATCATCAAGTAGAATTGACCAAGTAGGGTCTCTGGCCACGGAGACTGAGAGATATAACGGGTACCGATCAGCATTGCAGCGATGATGTTGAAAAAGGCGAACCAGTGTCCCCATCCCACTAAACGCGATACGCGTTCACCGTATGTATTTCCGTTATCTACCATGTAAGTGTTCTATTGTCCGTTATTATTTTTAGTGTTTTTTATCTTCAATTGAAGAAACAAGCGCTTCTGCAAATTTTTCAGCAATTGCTTTGCGTTGTGAAGCAGCAACATCTTGATTTAAGACATTGGTAGCGATATTTCCAGCAATCATTAACGCAAGCTCTGGACCCGCTGCATGTTTTTCAAGTACCGCAGCCACTTCAGTAAGGATTTGTTCTACTTGCTCGTCGCTGTATTTAGATGTAATCGGCATAAAGACTCTAATGATGATAGTAAAGCGGCTTATGATAACCTACAATGCCACGCAACTGAAACCTACGCGGCGATAAATTTCATCATGAGCCTTCATCTTTCAAACGTTATCCTACATCAATTACAGAAAAACGACGCAGATGAACTAGTTGTTAACTTTCGTTCAGAGTCTCTATCTAACGATACTTCGACCGAAGACCTAGTTGCAGAGCTTCATAGAGTGTTCAACTCGAAAGCCGGTAAAGGCTTTGGTTCTTTTAAGTCTGACAGCGAATTTAACAACTGGTTGCAAGATCTTCGTCAAGGAAATCAAAACTTTTACGATTTCTCACAGTTAAGTGCTAACCGCCTTAAAGATGAATTATCAAAATACCCGTTTGCTGACGAAGGCATCTTAGTCTTTGCTGAATATCAGTCACTGGCAACAGATTATCTTTTTGTGGCGATTATTCCTTCAAATCAAAGTCTTAAGGTGACAGAAGGTCTAGAGATCAGCGCAACGGATTACCTTGACTTAAGCAAGATGGATATTGCAGCGCGAATCGACTTAACCAGCTTTGAGACTGACAAAGAGTCAAACCGTTACTTAGCTTACATCAAAGGTCGTGTCGGTCGTAAAGTGGCTGACTTTTTCCTCGATTTCCTACAGGCAGAAGTCGGTTTAGACACCAAAGTACAAAACCAAGTGTTGATGCAAGCGGTCGAAGATTTCTGTGCAGACTCTAAGTTAGAGAAAGACGAAGCTATCAGCTACAAAAAGCAAGTCGCGGATTACTGCAATGAGCAAATAAAATCAGGTGATGAAGTTCAAGTTCGTGAACTGTCTGGTGAACTGCCTCCTTCTCAAGATGGCACTAGCTTCTTGGATTACACTCAAGAACAAGGCTACGAACTAGAAGAGAGTTTCCCTGGTGATCGCACTGCCGTACGCAAGCTGACTAAGTATGTAGGTGCGGGCGGTGGCCTGAATGTAAGTTTTGATAGTTTATTGCTTGGTGAGCGTATTTTTTACGATCCAGAAACCGATACGTTAACGATCAAAGGCACACCACCAAATCTACGTGACCAGTTAACACGTAATAAATAGCCTCTCTAGAATAGGACTGACTGCAACATTTTGCTAGTTAGTCCTCCACTTCTGCTTGATAGTGTATATTCTTGTATTACTAGGGATTTATCTACAGGCAAGAGCATGGATGGGAAAGCGCTTAAAATTGGCTGGATATTGTTAGCAGTATGGGTTGTGAGTATTGCTGTAATCGCGAGCAGTTACCGTTCAATCGAAGCTACTAAAGAACAGGTCTATGAATTAGGCACGAGCATCCAAGAATTGCGTGATGCTTTTTCTTTTGATTCGCCATATAGAGAAAACATGGCGGATTCTCAATCTCTTAACTTGCAGCTTATCTACGCCCTGCGTCTTCAGCTTGATGCCCACTATCAAAGCAGTTGGTTATTGCCAGACATTAACCGATTATTGTTTACCACAGATCGCTTTATCGAGCAGTCCCAAGTCTATCTAGATAACAACCTTGATCTCCTGAGCTTGGTCGACCAGATTGGCACCATGCGTGAGCGCTATCACGGGCAGAGTACAGAAGTGATCTACTTCCGCCTTAGTACCAACGTGCTTGAAGCCGTATTTGGTGATAGCGCCTCTAGCCCCCAAGTTTATCGAGACCTCGACAATATATACTCTCAATCTAATCAATTATCGGCTAAAGAGCGCCAAGACCTACAACAGGTATTGGCACAAGTATCTTCTGTCTTAGGTGGCTACGCGCAAGGTCGATATATTGTTGAGAAACTGCAAACTCACGATGTGCTGAATCAGATCAGTGTGCTACGTGGGGAGTTTGATCAACTGCTTATTCGTCATATTATCCTCGGGATCTTGCTTACCTTGTGTATTCTGGGCGGTTATTTATCACTCCTGCGTGCGAGTGACACTAGGCCAACTACTTTGCGATCCCAACAGGATGATACTAAAGCAAATCCATCAGTCCCCGAACCTGAAGAAATTGCTACAAATTCGTCACCAGCTGCAAACAGCGTAGTGGCCCCACCACAAGCACCTATTGAGCCTGTTATCGAGAAACAGACCGCACAAGCCGAGCCTGTGACCACGATTACGGAAACGAGCGAATGTGAAATTGATTTCGATAAGATGCTTGAGTCGTTAAACAACGACATGGAATCTGTTTGTATGCTGCTTGAGGTCTTTATTGAAGATCATACCGGAGATGCGGATAAAATCGTTCAGCTAGTTAACGAATCACCTGAAGAGGCACAACGAAAAGCCCATAGCTTAAAAGGGGTGGGTGGCAACCTAGGTGCCACTAAGTTACGCGAAGCGGCTGGTAAAGTTGAAGTCGCCCTCAAGGATACCAATAACGTTGACGCAAATAGTGTCGAAGAGCTTAAAATACGTCTCGATAGAGCGATTGAAGAAGCCAGAGTTTTCTTAAAAGAGCGCAATACTATCAATAGTTAACGGTTTTCTGACTTTTAAGGTATAGAATATCGCGCGTATTTTATGTCTATCTGAGGTTAAACATTCAAATGAGCCGTTTTGCAAAGGTTTGGCTTTTCACTGCTATCTTGTTGAGTGGTGGTTGTTCATTGCTTGAGGTTAAGCTTGATAGTCAAACGACGCCGCTAACTCAGCAAGAGCTGAACATGCGTTTGCTGACGCGTGAGTACACTCAACAGTTTTTTTCTCAAGTCGAACAAGCTGCTGACGCTATCTCTGCTAGCTATGATGCGCAGGATAAGTTGCACCAATCCTACGTTTTATTATGGAAGATAAATGCGGAAGAGGGTATTCAACAGTCGACCTATCAAGTGAACCCTACCGCTGCGCTAGTGGATGCTTGGGTGTTTACTGAACAGATGGATGAGTTTTTTGTATCGGGAGCAGGTAAAGGGCTATTTACCACATCACATGCGCAGCAGGTATCCAATCAGCTAACCAGTGAAATCGATAAACTGGCGAAATCATTGTTCAAAGGGACGCACTATAAATCGACGAAGCAGTTTGTGACGGATTTTGCTCGCGCTCATCCATTTGAAGATCTCTCTTTTATCCGTACTCCAGCCTACCGTGCTTGGTTACAAGCGCATGAAATTAGTGAAGATGAAGCGGTTTCAACCCTCGGGACTATGCCAGAAGCGCTAGGGGATGTGTCTGATCGATTGAGTTTAGTCTCTGAGCAAACCCCTAAACTCATGACTTGGAAAGCGCAGCTTATCGCGATGAACAGCAGTGTCAGCGGTGAACAACTGACAGAAACGCTTAAGAGTATTCAGCTCACCTCTGAGTCGTTCCAAGATTTCGTTAACAACAACCCTCAGTATATGGAAGACCTAGCTCGTCAAATGTCGATTCAACTGCAGCCGCTAGTGCAAGAAATTGACAATCGTACTGCGGATAGGTTGGAGCAATTAAGTTCCGAGCGTCAGGCGTTGGAGCAGATGGTCGCCCGTGAACGGGCTGAAATTGCTTTAATCATCAGTGCCGAAAGAGAAAAGTTTGCCCAAGATATTGATAAAGTTTCGCAAGACGTTGTTGCTCTTGCGATGGATAAGCTCGTGGTATTGATTAAGAGCACTATCATCTACTTTGTGTTGTTTATCGTTGCTATTTTCTTCGCACCGTTAGGCTTAGGTTACCTGTTAGGTAAACGGAGTGCGGCCAAGAAGGTCGACCGATAAGCAATAAAAAAGCGCCTCAGTTGAGGCGCTTTTGCTATTTGTTGAGTGTTTTTAAGCTGTTTGCTTAGCTAACTCTGTTTCTTCGTCAGCAACTTCTGCGGTCGCCGTCGGTTCACACTTATCAACAAACCAACCCATGTAAGATGTGATAATGGTGACGATGATACATACGAAGCTCAACCACATAAACGGCGCGTAAGAGAGGGTTGCGACACCAAGAATACTCGCCATGTAGATGCCGTTGTCACTCCAAGGCACCATACCTGAAGTCAGTGTGCCACCAAACTCTGCGTTACGTGACAGGTTCTTACGTTTATAACCCAAACGGTCGTAGTTCTTAGCACAGATCTTAGGTGTTAGGATAAGAGATACGTACATCGCTGAGCCAAATACGTTGCCCATAAAGGCAGTACCAATGGTGCTAGTCGCTAGAGAACCAGCGCTTTGAACGCGACGCTCAAACAGTTTAGCAATCGTTTCTAATACACCGACCTTATCTAGTAGGCCGCCGAAACCCAAACCAAATACGATAACAGCCACTGAACCAAGCATTGATGACATACCGCCTCGGTTAAGAATCGAATCAATGAAACCAACGCCAGATTCAATCTCAAAAGGTGCCCAAGCGGTATTGAACGCTTGCAGGAAGTCTACGTCCTGAATCATTACTGCCCAGATAATACCCAGCAGTGAGCCAAAGCTGATAACAGGGAAAGAAGGCATGCGCATTGCGAGTAAGCCGAGCACGATAACCACAGGCACAAAAGAGTAAGGCGTAATGTAGAATTGCTGCTCCATTGCTTGGATAACAGATTGCACCTGAGACATATCAACGTTACCCGCGTAGTGGAAGCCAAACGCAGTAAACATGATACCGGTAATAATGTAGCTGATCAGGGCTACTGGCAGCATGCCTTTAATGTGCTCAACTACTTCAACATTAGACATTGATGAAGCCAAGATAACTGAGTCTGACAGCGGAGACATCTTATCGCCGAAGTAACAGCCTGATAGGACAGCACCTGCGGTAATTGGTGCTGGAACACCAAGACCTTGACCGATACCCATCATCGCGATACCAGCAGTACCCGCAGCGCCCCATGATGTACCTGTCGCCAGAGCGGTTAGAGAACAGATGATCATCGTGGCTAAAAGGAAAATTGAAGGATGGATAGCTTTCAGACCATAGTAGATGATGGTTGGAACAATACCACCTGAGATCCAGGTACCGACCAGAGCACCAACGGCAAGTAAAATGAGTACGGCACCTAGTCCGTTAGAAATTCCGTTCAGAGCTGCTTTTTCTAACTCTTTGTATTTGTGACCTAAACGGATACCTAAAACGATGATAATGAACCAGCCAATGTATAGAGCTAGCTGAATGGGTAAATCAAGTTTGGCGGTGAACGAAAACGCCATTAGCAAGAATAACCCAAGGGAGACAACAACCTGCATCAAGCTTGGCAGACGGGGAGTATGTTGTGTCATACGGAGCCTCTTAATTGTTTATTAGCAAATGTAAACAGTGGAACAATTCTGCTTACGAAGGAGTGTTAACCCCTTTTTAAGGACGTAGGGCACTCTACATTAGATAGAATAATATTTCGATAAATTGTCGCTTTCGTGTGAGTTGTGTCTGTTGATTAAATTATTGCTAGTTAAAAATGTGGTTAAACGTTAAATCTTATCGCGATAGTTGTTTCTAATTGTAAATATTGTGTGGCACGAACTTTTCGTTGTTGTTTTGTCTGTGGCGCGTTTTTGTATAGGTAAATAACAAGTGGTGAAAAAGTCGACAAAACAAGGCTTCTGGTCGGCATTAACGAAATAAGAAATAAAAGTTACAGATTTGATGCAATTTTCTCTTGAGATTTTGCTGCGAAAATTGAATATTGAGCTATTCCCTTTTTAAAATTGAATACACGGAGAGTTGAGAATGAGAGTAGGTTTAGTCGGTTGGCGTGGCATGGTGGGTTCTGTGCTAATGCAGCGAATGGTTGAAGAGAAAGATTTTGACCTTATTGAGCCAGTTTTTTACAGCACATCTCAGATCGGTATTCCTGCACCTAACTTAGGTAAAGAGGCAGGCCTACTTCAAGATGCTTTCGATATTGAGAGCCTAAAACAGCTAGATGCAGTGATCACTTGTCAAGGTGGTAGCTACACGGAAAAAGTCTACCCAGCACTACGTCAAGCAGGTTGGAAAGGCTATTGGATTGATGCCGCATCAACTTTACGTATGGCGCAAGATTCGATTATTACATTAGACCCTGTCAACCTAAGCCAGATCCAGCAAGGTATCCACGGCGGTACAAATACCTTTGTTGGTGGTAACTGTACTGTGAGTTTGATGTTGATGGGTTTAGGCGGCCTATTTGAGAAAGGTCTGGTTGAGTGGACCAGCGCGATGACTTACCAAGCGGCTTCGGGTGCTGGTGCGCAAAACATGCGAGAGTTGATCTCGCAAATGGGTGTGATCAATGACTCTGTCAGCTCTGAGCTAGCTAATCCTTCAAGTTCAATTCTAGATATCGACAAGAAAGTCGCTGATACCATGCGCGGCGGCTCTTTCCCAACGGATAAGTTCGGTGTGCCACTAGCAGGCTCTCTGATCCCATGGATTGATGTTAAGCGTGACAATGGTCAAAGCAAAGAAGAGTGGAAAGCTGGGGTTGAAGCGAACAAGATTCTCGGTTTCAGTGATGCACCAGTGCCAATTGATGGAACCTGTGTTCGTATTGGCGCGATGCGTTGTCACTCTCAAGCTCTGACTATAAAGCTGAAGCAAAATGTGCCGATGGACGAGATCGAAGAGATGATCGCAACGCACAACGACTGGGTTAAAGTGATTCCGAATGATCGCGATATCACAGCGCAAGAGCTAACGCCTGCGAAAGTAACAGGTACCTTGTCTATTCCAGTAGGTCGTCTACGCAAGATGGCAATGGGAGATGATTTCCTAAACGCGTTTACAGTTGGTGACCAACTGCTATGGGGTGCGGCTGAGCCGTTACGTCGTACGCTACGTATTATCTTGAATGAAAAAGCTTAACCTTAATTAGATTTGCCTTTATCAATCAAGACCCTACTCTTTTAGTAGGGTCTTTTTTATTAAGGTAGTCAATGAGTATTCCACGTATCTTTCTTGCTGTCGTTGCGGCGATCGCGGCATGGCTCGTTACTCATATGTTGATCGGCGAGCTCATTTCGTTGGCCGCGATATTATTTTGTCCTAAAGGCTTTGGTAGTAGCGGTGAGTGTTATGTGGGCTGGTGGCACGATGTTGTGTTCGTCGTTGATGTGTTCGGTGTTGGTCTGTCAGCATGTGCAACCATATTAGCAGCTGTGTGGGCAGCAAATAGTCATAGCCAAAGAGTGTCAAGGGTGACGTACTGCATTGGTATGTTACTGGCGAGCGCGCTTGTGATAAGCACCTGGTTAAGTTGGCTTGCCGTATCTTCATGGGTTAGTGCATTGCTCATCGGGTGGCTGACCGTCAAATACTTAGACCAGCGATACGGCACGCTAAGTTAAGTCGATTTCTCCACCGGCACCACACGCATATCTGGGTCTGCGAGTTCACTACCACAATGCTTACAGTGAAGTGCATCCGAGTCATGACCTGTTTGCATGCAGTTAGGACACTTAACTAAGGTTTTATGTGAGCTCATCTCTTGGTTTAGTTCCGCAGTAATGATACCCGTCGGCACAGCCAGTATGGAGTAACCTAACAGCATCGTCATCGAGGCGATCGCTTTTCCTAGTGCTGTCTGAGGAACCAGATCACCATAACCGACGGTAGTAATTGTCACAATCGCCCAGTAGATGCTTTGTGGAATGCTGGTAAAACCGTTCTGTGGTCCTTCAATCACATAAATCAATGCACCGAAAATGGTGACCAAAATTGCGACTGTGGTAAAGAAGATAAAAATCTTACGCTTTGCCATCAGCAGAGATCTGAGCAAGATATTCGAGTCTTGTAGGTAACGAACCAATTTCAAAACGCGGAAGATCCGCATGACTCTTAGCGCCCGTATTACTCCCATAAATGATGCTGACGGGAAGAAGATGGCTAAATAGGTAGGGAGAATCGCAAGTAAATCGATGACACCATAAAAGCTTTTTGCATATGCCACCGGCTTTGGTGAGCAATAAAGCCTTAATAGGTATTCAAGTGTGAACAGAGCGGTAAAGGTGTATTCCATATACCGCAGTTTTGTGCCCCAAACCGCCCTAACGGAAGGGATAGATTCTAAGACCAGTACGACCAGAGAAGCCAAAATCGCTACTATGAGTGCAAGATCAAATGCTCGGCCCGCTTTTGTGTGGGTACCAAAGATAATGACGTAGAGATGATGTTTTAAAGAGTTTCTAGGCATGATAGAGCGATATTTATTTAGGTCACTCTATCATACTTGAATATAGGGCTTAAGCTAACCCTGGGAACAAATTGCGCAAACCGTTGGCAATAAACTCAATGCCTAGAGCGCCCAGAATAAGCCCCATAATACGCGTGATTACGTTGATGCCTGTTTGTCCTAAAAAGCGCACAATTAATGGAGCAGAACGGAATAGAAGCCACGTACACAATGCGAACAGTACGATGGTGACTATAATGCCGACAGTATCAAACATGCTCGGGTAGCGAGAGCCATAAACAATTGTTGAGCTGATCGCACCTGGACCTGCCATAAGGGGCATTGCAAGTGGCACAACGCCAATCTGCTCGCGACTGACGTATTCCGATTTCTCTTGTTTGTTCTGCTTATCTTCACCGAGCTTACCGCTCATCATAGAGAACGCGATACTTAGCAGCAGCAATCCGCCGGCCACACGGAACGAATCCAATGAGATGCTAAACATATCGAGTAGCATCTGACCTGCCATTAAAGAGACGACCAGAATAATAGCCACAGCCAAGTTAGCGGTCACTGCCGTTTTGTTTTTCTCTTCTTGAGTCATGTGACCGGTGAGAGAGACGAAGACCGGCATGATACCAACAGGGTTGACAGCTGCTACTAAACCGAGAAAAAACTGCAAAAAGATTGCGATTTCGAACGTTTGCATTCGGTGTGCCTACACAAGTAAAAGAGGAAACGGATTACATGCGGAATATAGTTGAAAGTTTGCCCATGAACGAATGAAAAAAACTAAAGTTAAAACGATGCCATTACTGAGAAAATCTTATTATTGAAAAAAACGTAAATACTAATGACATACTTTGTTACGTAGAATGTGGTTGAAAAAATGAGCGTTTTACATAAACGTTAACATTCGCACATTTTCAGTAAAAAATAAGTCCGAATATAGAGAGATAGTTCGCTTTGGATATACTCTCAGTAGCACAAAGTTTATGGATTACATGTAAGTCTGTGGTCAGAAAATGAAACTTTTTTACAAAATATGGTCAGATTGCAAGTTTAGTTGTTCAATTGATGCAAAAATGCTCAATGATATTTTGTGATTTAAGTCTATGAAAAATATGGACTTAAACGAAAAATTGAGATTCTTGTACCACTAAGTGGGTAAATAGTTTTTCAGAACTGATCTGGGTCAATTTTTTTCATAACCTGAAATAATATACTCAGTCCTGAAAGCGATTTACTAAGAACTCTGTTCTAACAATCACAGTGGCCTTACTAAAAAGTTTTTAATATTTATCAATTTAGGAGATTCACTATGCCTGTAACTAATATGGCTGAACTAGATGCAATGGTTGCTCGCGTTAAAGCGGCACAAGCAGAGTTTGCAACCTTCTCTCAAGAGAAAGTAGACGCAATCTTTCGTGCAGCATCTTTAGCAGCTAACCACGCTCGTATCCCGCTAGCACAACAAGCGGTTGAAGAGTCTGGCATGGGTATTGTTGAAGACAAGGTTATCAAAAACCACTTCGCGTCAGAGTTCATCTACAACAAATACAAAGATGAAAAAACTTGTGGCATCTTAGAAGAAGACGACAACCTAGGTACAATGACTATCGCAGAACCTGTAGGTATCATCTGTGGTATCGTACCAACAACTAACCCAACATCTACTGCAATTTTTAAATCACTAATCTCACTAAAAACTCGTAACGGCATCATCTTCTCGCCACACCCACGTGCGAAAAACTCAACCAACGATGCAGCGAAACTGGTTCTAGATGCAGCAGTAGCAGCGGGTGCTCCAAAAGACATCATCGGTTGGATTGATCAGCCATCTGTAGAGCTTTCTAACGGTCTAATGAAGCACGACGACATCGCTCTTATCCTTGCAACTGGTGGTCCAGGTATGGTTAAGGCTGCTTACTCTTCTGGTAAGCCAGCAATCGGTGTTGGTGCAGGTAACGTTCCTGTAGTAATCGACGAAACTGCTGACGTTAAACGAGCAGTAGCTTCTATCCTAATGTCTAAGACTTTCGATAACGGCGTAGTATGTGCTTCTGAGCAGGCTGCAATCGTAGTTGACGAAGTATACGACGAAGTGAAAGAGCGTTTTGCAACTCACAAAGCCGTTGTACTTAGCAAAGCTGACGCAGATAAAGTACGTAAAGTCCTTCTTATCGACGGCGCACTTAACGCTAAAATCGTTGGTCAACCAGCAGCGGCAATCGCTGAGCTAGCAGGTGTGAAAGTTCCTGCTGATACTAAAGTTCTTGTTGGTGAAGGTCTAGGTAAAGTTTCTTACGATGACGCATTCGCTCACGAGAAACTATCTCCAACGCTAGGTCTATTCCGCGCTGATGATTTCGAAGACGCAGTAGCTCAAGCGGTAACTATGGTTGAAATCGGCGGTATCGGTCACACATCTGGCCTATACACAAACCAAGACACAAACGCAGACCGCATCCGTTACTTCGGTGACAAGCTAAAAACTGCACGTATTCTTGTAAACATCCCAACGACTCACGGTGGTATCGGTGACCTTTACAACTTCAACGTTGCACCTTCGCTAACTCTAGGTTGTGGTTCATGGGGTGGTAACTCTATCTCTGAGAACGTAGGTCCTAAGCACCTTATCAACAAGAAAACTGTAGCGAAGCGAGCTGAAAACATGTTGTGGCACAAACTACCTAAGTCTATCTACTTCCGTCGTGGTAGCCTTCCAATCGCTCTTGGCGACCTAGAAGGTAAGAAACGCGCATTCCTAGTTACTGACCGTTTCCTATTCAACAACGGTTACGCTGATGAAGTAGTGAAACTACTGAAAGCTCAAGGCATCGAAGTTCAAGTATTCTTCGACGTAGAAGCGGATCCAACTCTATCTGTTGTTGAGAAAGGTGCTGAAGCAATGAAGAGCTTCCAGCCAGACGTTATCCTAGCGCTAGGTGGCGGCTCTCCAATGGATGCGGCTAAGATCATGTGGGTAATGTACGAGCACCCAGAAACGCACTTCGCTGAACTAGCAATGCGCTTCATGGATATCCGTAAACGTATCTACAAGTTCCCTAAAATGGGTAAAAAAGCTGAGCTTGTTTGTATCACTACTACTTCAGGTACGGGGTCAGAAGTTACTCCATTCGCTGTTGTTACCGACGACAAGACTGGTGCTAAGTACCCACTAGCTGACTACGAAATCACGCCAAACATGGCTATCGTAGATGCGAACCTAGTAATGAACATGCCTAAGTCTCTAACAGCGTTCGGTGGTTACGATGCAGTAACTCACGCTCTAGAAGCTTACGTATCTGTTCTAGCGAACGAATACTCAGATGGTCAAGCTCTACAAGCGCTTAAGATGCTTAAGGAATACCTACCATCAAGCTACGCGAACGGTGCAAACGACCCAATCGCTCGTGAAAAAGTACATAACGCAGCAACTATCGCTGGTGTGGCATTTGCGAACGCATTCCTAGGTGTTTGTCACTCTATGGCTCACAAGATTGGTGCTGAGTTCCACCTACCACACGGTCTGGCGAACGCACTACTAATCTCTAACGTTGTTCGTTACAACGCGAACGACAACCCAACTAAGCAAACTGCGTTCTCTCAATACGACCGCCCACAAGCACGTCGTCGTTACGCTGAAGTTGCTGACCACCTAGGCCTAAGCCAAGAAGGTGACCGCACTGCTCAGAAGATTGAACGTCTACTAGCATGGTTGGATGAGCTAAAAGGCAACCTAGATATTCCAATGTCTATCCAAGCGGCAGGTGTTTCGGAAGCTGACTTCGTAGCGAAACTAGACGAGCTAGCTGTTGAAGCGTTCGATGACCAGTGTACAGGTGCTAACCCACGTTACCCTCTAATCACTGAGCTGAAAGAAGTTCTACTTGCTTCTTACTACGGTAAGGCGTTCGTTGAAGGTGAAACTTTCGAAGGTACTACAGTTATCAAGAAGAAAGCAGACCAAGAAGCAGCGAAAGCAGCACCAAAAGCTAAGAAAGCAAAAGCTGAAGCATAATAAGTAAGATTCAGCATGAGATAAGTTTTCGCTAGCACGACACTTATCTATCGGGAAAAGACCAAAGCCCCAGTCGAAAGACTGGGGCTTTTTTCGTCTACGTCGTTAGGGTTAATTGTTCGATAAACTTTTCATTTATGTCTATACCTATAGTTAAGTAACGCTCCATATGGAAGAAGATTACTCGTCAAGGATAGAACCATGAATTTTAATAATATTCCCTTAAGGTTCAAAATCGCGCTAGGTACAGGGGCTCCGCTCATTCTCCTCGTGTTTTTGGCCTTTGTTGCAATCACAAGTTCACGTTCCCAGTTCCAAACTAATGCCATGGTTGACCATACTCACAATGTTATTCAGCAGGCGATGAGGGTTGAAGCGGCTGCTGTGGATATGGAAACAGGTATGCGCGGGTTTCTTCTCGCAGGTAAGGAGGACTTTTTAGCTCCTTACCTGAATGGTCAACAGAGATTCACTAAGCTGGTGGCTGAGCTTAAGAGCACGGTTAATGACAACCCTGTTCAGGTCAAGCGTTTAGAGGATATTGAACAAACGATCAATGATTGGCGAGTCAATGTCACTGAACCTATCATCGAACTTAGGCGTGAGATTGGGCACGCTAAAACCATGGATGACGTGTCAGACCTAGTCGGGGAGGCGCGCGGAAAAGTCTATTTCGATAAGTTTCGCGGACAAATTGCTTTGTTTACGGAGCGTGAGGTTCAGCTCTTAGAGCAGCGACAAAAAAACAATAAAGATAAGTTTGATAACAGTGTTTTCTCCCTTGTCACCTTGAATGAGCAAGGTTATTTAGAAAAGTCAGAAACAGAAGAGCTGCTTAGTTCGTTTTCCCAACTCAGTGAATCTACAGATTGGGTCAACCATACCTATAAAGTGATGGCTTCTGCCCAAGACGTTCTTGCGGCCGCTGTTGATATGGAAACCGGAATGCGCGGTTATCTGCTCGCGGGCAGAGATGATTTTCTCACCCCGTATAACCAAGGCAGTGGAAAGTTTAAGCAACTGATGTTTAAACTTAAACAAACCGTCAGCGATAACCCTCAGCAAGTTAAGCTGTTAGAAGAGATGAACGAGACCATCAGTGAATGGCAAGCTGAGGTTGTTACCCCCATCATCAATTTGAGACGAGAGATTGGTGACGCCAAAACGATGAATGATATGGCAAAGCTTGTCGGTGAAGCGCGAGGCAAGGTCTATTTCGATCAATTTCGTAGCCAAATTGCTGAGTTTGTTGCAATGGAAGGTGGCTTGATGGATGAGCGTCAAGCGGCGGCCGAGTCGGCTGCTAAAACAACAGAAACGACTTTAATGCTTGGTACGTTGATAGCGATTGGTTTAGGTTCTGTAATTGCTTGGGTGGTGCTTAAAGCGATAACTGTCCCGGTTAGACAAGTAGCAACTGGTCTTGAGCGTTTAGCCGAGGGGGATTTAACCAATACTATCGATATCGATTCAAAAGATGAATTAGGCGCGATGGCCGCTAGCTACAATCAGGCTGTGAAAAAAACCAATGGGGCAATTCTCGAAGTATTGCGCACTACGGACGAGGTAGTTGACGGCACAATGTCGATCACGCAGGCCAATACCAACATGTCACATGAGTTAGGGGTTCAATCTGAGAAGATTGCTCATATTTCATCATCTATTGAACAGATGAGCCACAGCATTCAAGAGGTGGCGACGAAATCTTCAGAAGCCACGGCAAATGCACAAGCTGCAGGTGTTACCGCTAACTCAGGTGGTGAAGTTGTTCAAAATACCATTGAGGGAATGAACGCCATCAATGAGGCGGTTACAGCGTCTTCGAATAGCGTTGCAGAACTAGGAAAACGCGGTTCTGAAATTGGCGAAATTATCAGCGTGATTAATGAAATTGCTGAGCAAACGAATTTGTTGGCACTTAATGCGGCAATAGAAGCTGCACGAGCTGGCGAAGCTGGGCGAGGTTTTGCTGTAGTTGCAGATGAAGTTCGTGCATTGGCAGATAGAACCACATCAGCAACGAAAGAGATTGGACAATCGATTGAAGCGATTCAAAACGAAACCTCACTTGCGGTTGAACGCATGGAGGTAGGGGCGACACAAGTCACTGAAGGACTAGAGTTAGTCAAGAGAGCTGGGGTCAGCCTTGATGAGATTGTCGAAGGGGCGCAAACCGTGGCTAATATGATCGATAGTATTGCGGCGGCTGCCGAACAGCAATCAGTAGCCAGCGGGGAAGTCTCAAAGAACGTTGAAAGCGTGTCTGAAGTGTCTGTTGTTGCCAATGAACAAGCTAACTTGGCCGCTAGTTCAGCTCAAACTCTAGAGCAGAAGGCTGAATCTCTGAAACGTCTCGTTAACCAGTTTAAGGTGTAAGATAGGGAACGGACTTCGTCCTCGGGATTTTGGAACGGGCTGCGCCCTATAGAACGCTTTGCTCCGAGATTCGGGGTCGGGCTTCGCCCTTCGAGATGCGTGCATAGCGAGTTTGTCGAAAGTTGCTGGCAGTGTTGGCGTCTGTTTTAGCGTAAGTATCTCAAATAATAAGAAAAGGGTTGATACAATGTACCAACCCTTAAACTTTTCTCGCTTCTCTCTAGCGCTCGTCTTCTGGTAACTTAACGTTAAGTTCTAGAACTGAGATATCGTCGTCTTTGTGCTCAAATGACAAATCAACCATCGAAGGGTCAACTTCCACATACTTGCCTATCACTTTTAGAATATCTTCTTTAAGCTGAGGCAGGTAAGAAGGTGCTGGGTCACCTTGGCTGCGGCGTTCAGCTACGATAATTTGCAAACGCTCTTTGGCTAAGTTCGCAGAGCTTTTTTTCTGCGGACGGAAAAACTCAAGTAGTGACATTTAGCCTCCGAATAGTCGTTTAAAAATTCCTTTTTTCTGTTCAGTCAGAAAGCGGAAGTCCACTTGCTGACCAAGCAGGCGCTCAACAGTATCGTTGTAAGCCATACCTGCATCAGACAGCTCGTCGAAGATGACTGGCACGCCTTTATTAGAAGCGTTCAGTACTGCTTGGCTCTCAGGGATAACACCTAGTAGAGAGATATGTAGAATCTCTTCCACGTCTTCGACGCTTAGCATCTCACCTTGATTCACTCGCGCTGGATTGTAGCGCGTCAATAGTAGGTGCTGTTTTACTGGCTCTAAACCTTCTTCTGCGCGGCGAGACTTAGAGTCTAAGATGCCAAGGATACGGTCAGAGTCGCGTACAGAAGAAACTTCAGGGTTAGTGGTAACAATGGCTTCATCTGCAAAGTATAGCGCCATTAATGCGCCTTGCTCGATGCCCGCTGGCGAATCACAGATAATAAAGTCAAAGCCCATCTCGTCCAACTCGTCTAAGATGCGACGAACACCGTCTTTAGTCAGGGCGTCTTTATCGCGAGTTTGAGAGGCAGGAAGAATGAATAGGTTTTCCGTGCGTTTGTCTTTGATCATCGCTTGATTCAATGTCGCTTCGCCGTTGATTACGTTGACGAAGTCGTAAACCACGCGGCGTTCACAACCCATGATCAAATCCAAGTTGCGCAAACCAATATCGAAATCAATAACTGCGGTTTTCTTTCCTTTTACAGCAAGGCCTGAAGCGATCGCGGCGCTTGAAGTGGTTTTACCCACACCACCTTTACCTGAAGTGACAACAATAACGCGTGCCATTATGTGTTCCTTATAAGATTAAATCGTTAACAACTCGAACTTAAGTGAGTCGTTTTGCAAGCTGAACATAACTTTTTGCTGCCAGAACTCGTCGGCGAACTGCTCAGTGAGCCAGTAGTGTCCTGCGATCGACATAAGTTCGGCATTGAGCTTATTGCAGATGATGACTGCGCCAGTGTTTCCACTCGCCCCTGCTATCGCGCGGCCGCGTAGAGTGCCGTGGATATGAATAGATCCATCTGCAATGACCTCAGCTCCCTCGCTAACATGATTGAGTACCACAAGATCGCTGTCTTTGGCATATATCTGCTGCCCAGAACGCACCGGAGTACGAATGATTTTGGTTGGTGCCATTTTCGCAGGAGCTTGAGCTGGCGATTTACTTGCCGACATCACGGCAAACTTTGCTTCAGAAGCTAAGTTTTGTGTTCGCTTATCTTTGCATCCTGTGACGCCTACCGGAATCATACCAGCTTGGGAAATACCTTCTTTCAGTCTCATAAAGTCAATGTCACCATCGACTTTTGAAATATTGATGACAACAGGTGCATGAGCAAAAAATGCCGGCGCTTGTTCTACCTTTTCTTGTAGGAAATGAATAGTTTTATCAATATTGTTGTCAGAAAGGTGCAAAACTGACAAAGTAAAGCTGCTGCCTTTTAGGTCTGGGGTCTGTGACATCTTTTACTTACAACCTCTTAAGGGCGTTGCCTGAGACTAGGGGTGTCATGTTATATTCCCAGAATAAGCACAGCAAGTTATCTTGCGCTCAATTGAGTGTTTTGCTTGAAAAAATAGCGAAACATTGACGTTCCAACGATTAAACGGACAAAAGGCTTCCAATGCTTTGTGCAATTTACAAAAGTTCTAAAAAAGAAGGCGCTTACTTATATATCCCGAAAAAGGATGATTTTTCACAAGTTCCTGACACTTTAATGCAGATGTTTGGCAAACCTATTATGGTTATGGTGGTCAAACTGGAAGGGCGTACTCTGGCACAAGTTGATGTAGAAAAAGTAAAACAGTCGCTTACAGATGATGGCTTTTTCTTGCAGTTGCCACCGCCGCCAAAAAACCTACTCGATGAATATAAAGAGCAAAAACAAGCTCGTCAGCAATCTGAAGAGTAAATAATAATTAGATTGTTGGTTTCGATTGCTCAAGGAGGGCAATGTGAAAAAACTACTGTCAGTCGTTCTAGGATTAACACTTACTACCTCTGTTTATGCGAATGAGGTCAGCTTTGAGCAATATGTTGAAGGCTTAAAACAAGAAGCTCGAAGCAATGGTATTTCGGAGCAGATTATTAATCAGGCTTTTGACAATGTGACTCATAAGCCTCGTGCGGTAAAAGCAGATAAAAACCAGCCGGAAAAGAAATTAACACTGGATGAGTACATTCCTCGTGCTGTACCCGATTGGAAGGTAAAGCAAGCTAAAGCGCTATACAAAGAGCATTATGCTGAGTTAAGTCGAATTGGTGAAGAATACGGTGTACAGCCACGTTTTATTGTAGCGCTTTGGGGAGTTGAGAGTAACTTTGGTAAGTTCACTGGTAACTACCCAGTGATCGATGCACTGTCGACGCTCGCCTATGATGGTCGTCGAGAGGCCTTTTTCCGTAAAGAGACCATGGCCGCGCTGCAAATATTGCAAGAAGGACATATCTCAGTCAGCGACTTTAAAGGCTCTTGGGCTGGGGCGATGGGGCAATGCCAGTTTATGCCAAGCTCGTTTCTTTCTTACGCTGCTGACGGAAGCGGCGATGGTAAGAAAGACATTTGGAATACCGAAGCGGACGTGTTCGCGTCAGCCGCGAACTATTTGAGCCAGTCAGGCTGGAATGACAAGTTTACGTGGGGGCGTCAGGTTAAGCTACCGCAAGGTTTTGACATGAACCTAGAAGGGCGCATTGAAGGTAAAGAGAGAACCCTCGCCGAATGGAATCAACTTGGCATCACTCGTTACGATGGTAGCTCACTGCCTCAAGTCGATGTGGATGCCTGGTTGACAGCCCCTGATAATGCCAATGGCCGCGTCTATCTGGTTTACAACAACTACAATGTATTGATGAAGTGGAATCGCTCTTACTACTTCGCGTTAGCTGTCAGCCACCTTGCTGATAGAATTACTCTGTAGATAACCCACTGATACTAAAGGAGCTCAATGGAGCTCCTTTTTCATTTTGGAGATCGTGTGCTTTCAGAACGTGCTGCACAAATGGTGGTGTTTGCCGCTTTACTCAAACATAAGAACTTTACTTTGGCTGCGAAGAGCTTAAATGTCTCGGTATCTCATGTCAGTAAGCAATTAGCTCAGCTTGAATCCTCGCTGGGCGTGAAGCTTGTACAGCGTACGACGCGCAGCTTTACTCCAACGGAGGCTGGGCAACGATTTTATGAACATTGTGCTCAGTTGGTTTCGATAGTAGATGAGGCTCAGCTTGAGGTTGAAAGTCAGCGCGATGAGGTGGCAGGGTTAGTTAAAATTGGTCTGTCGCAATCTTTTGGTACTTTGCATATCATTCCTGCGATTGATGAGCTTCGCCAACAATATCCTAATCTTCAGGTTGAAGTTCATTTGTTCGACTACAAAGTGGATATGCTTGAAGAGGGATTGGATCTGTGGATTACCAACAATGAGCATCTACCTGAAGGCTATGTGGCTCAGCGTTTAGTTGATTCACAGTTTGTAGTTGCCGCTTCTCCTGATTATCTAATGAAACACCAGACCCCGCAGCATCCAAGTGACTTACTTAACCACAATTGCTTGATATATCGTAGCTGGGAGCGTGATTACACGCGTTGGGCATTTAGTCATAAATCAGGGCAACTGAATATTAAAGTTTCAGGTAATTACTCAGTCGATTTGGCGGAGGCCGTCCGTGACGCAGCCGTTGCAGGGTGGGGTATTGCGTATTTGGCTACCTACTTGATCAGAGATGAATTTAAGAATGGTCAACTCATTCAACTGCTTCCTGATTGGCGGGCATCACAGAGTATGCCTTTTTATGCCGTTTACCCAAGTCGTCGTTATCTGCCTAAGAAGACGGTAGCCGTGATCGATTTTATTAAGCAGAAAATTGGTAACCCTTGCCACTGGGATAAGAAACTAGCGCCTTATGTTCAAAGGTCGCAACCTTGAAATTAGAGCAAATGATTTTTTCCTAGTCTGTAAACATATTTTCCAGTTGGAAAAATAAAGTTTAAGCAAACGTTTATATTCATTAAAATCAACCACTTAGTCTGGTGGTGTTTTTTTGCTCTCTACAAAATACATTCAATTAACAAATGTGATTTGCATCTCACTTTTATATCACTAAACTCCGACGCCATTCTTGTTCCTCCTTTGTCGGATTCACGTTATGAACTCAATTCTCGGTGTAGTAGCTATCTTGTTCACGGCTTGGTTGCTGTCTACAAATAGAAATAAAATCAACTTTAAAACAGTGTCACTGGCGTTTGCTCTGCAAATTACTTTCGCGCTACTAGTACTCTATGTCCCTGCGGGTAAAGAAGTACTGAATAGTGTAACAGGTGCGGTATCAAATCTAATCAACTATGGCCAAGAAGGTATTGCTTTCTTGTTTGGTGGTTTAGCCACGGGTGGCTTCACTTTTGCGATCAACGTGTTGGGTATAATTGTCTTCTTCTCTGCGTTGATTTCGGGCTTGTATCATATTGGTTTAATGCCTAAAGTGATCAACCTGATTGGTGGTGCACTTCAGAAATTACTTGGTATTGGCCGCGCAGAATCTTTGTCTGCAACTGCGAATATTTTCGTTGGTATGATTGAGGCTCCATTAGTTGTAAAACCTTATCTGAAACAAATGACAGATTCTCAGTTCTTTGCAGTAATGTCGTGTGGCTTAGCATCAGTCGCGGGTGGTACTTTGGTCGGTTACGCATCGTTAGGTGTGGATCTAAACTACCTAATCGCGGCGGCGTTTATGTCTGCACCAGCTGGCCTATTAATGGCGAAGATGCTGGTACCAGAAACAGAGTCGATTAATCAGACTTCTGAACTAGATAATGCTGATATGCCAAGAGCAACGAATGTTGTTGAAGCGATGGCAGATGGTGCCCTGTCTGGTTTACGTATTGCGGTTGCGGTTGGTGCAACTCTACTGGCCTTTATCAGTATTATCGCAATGCTTAACGGTATGCTAGGCTGGATCGGCGGATTAGTAGGAATAGAGCTTAGCTTTGAACTTATTCTAGGTTATGTATTTGCTCCAGTAGCATGGCTAGTTGGCGTTCCATGGAGTGAAGCGATCACAGCAGGTTCATTAATTGGTAATAAGATCGTAGTGAACGAGTTTGTTGCTTTTATACAATTAATGGATGTTAAAGACCAACTAAGTGAACATTCACAAGCTATTGTTACTTTCGCACTATGTGGATTTGCGAACATTTCAACCATGGCTATGCTCATCGGTGGCTTGGGAAGCCTAGTGCCTGAAAAGCGCCCATTCATTTCCAAGTACGGCTTCCGCGCCATTGCGGCAGGTGTAATGGCAAACCTTATGAGCGCGTCAATTGCTGGTGTGATTCTTAGCCTTTAAGAGTCGAGAGCGGACTTCGTCCTTCTGGAACGGGCTTCGCCCTGTGGAAAACTAGACTGGACTTCTTAACCACAGCGGATCAATTTTAGTTATCCAGTTATCCAGTTATCCAGTTATCCAGTTATCCAGTTATCCAAACCCAAAAGGGCAGATATCACTCGATATCTGCCCTTTGATTATTTGTGGTGTCTACCTACGTACTATTTCTTAGTATGAAACTGCTCACAAGCAAGCATGGTGTTCTCAATTAGGCTTGCTACCGTCATTGGTCCCACACCGCCTGGTACTGGGGTAATAAAGCTTGCGCGCTCTTTTGCGTTGTCATAATCAACATCACCAACTAGCTTGCCTGAATCTAAGCGGTTAATACCCACATCGACCACTACTGCACCTTCTTTGATCCAATTGCCTGGAATAAAGTTTGGTTTACCTACCGCAACCACAACTAAGTCAGCTTGGCGAACATGACCTTCTAAGTCTTTAGTGAAGCGGTGACAGGTGGTGGTCGTGCAGCCTGCAAGTAGTAGTTCAAGCGTCATAGGGCGGCCGACAATGTTTGACGCACCCACCACAACCGCATGCATACCACGTAGGTTAATGTTGTAGCGCTCTAGTAGGGTGATAATGCCTTTAGGCGTACAAGAACGGAGTTTAGGAATACGTTGAGCCAAGCGACCTACGTTGTATGGGTGGAAACCATCGACGTCTTTTTCAGGGTGAATACGCTCAAGGACATGTGTTGCATCAATACCAGCAGGAAGCGGTAGCTGGACAAGAATACCGTCAATCTCGGCGTCACCATTAAGCTCATCAATAAGAGCCAGTAGCTCTTCTTCTGTCGTCGTTGCAGGAAGGTCAAAAGATTTTGAGACAAAGCCTACTTCTTCACATGCACGACGTTTACTGCCGACATAAACTTGAGAAGCCGGATCTTCGCCGACAAGAACCACTGCTAGGCCAGGAGCACGCAAGCCAGCTTCTTTACGAGCCTTTACGCGGGCGGCAACTTCTGAGCGAACAGTTTGGGAAATTAGAGTTCCATCAATATTTTGAGCGGTCATGACTTTCCTTTAATAAGAATGGCGAATTATTTGCAGCGCATTGTCGCAAATTATTTGACGAACATCTATAAGCAAACGTTTGCTTTGAGGTGTTTTTAATCAAAATAGAATTCTGTGACCTTTTTTTAGTCAGTCAGATCATAATGTTACTAAAAGCCCTTGTTTTAAGAATTCGAACTCGTATAATCCTTTCCCTGTAGCGCGCCCTTAGCTCAGCTGGATAGAGCACGTCCCTTCTAAGGATGTGGTCGTAGGTTCGAATCCTACAGGGCGTGCCATTTATTCTAGAGACCCGATAGCTCATTGAGTTGTCGGGTTTTTTCGTTTTGGTGCTTTTCTAACTTGTTTACCTCACGTCATTAAGTCGTCAATTATTGCCAATTTTCAGTACTTGATATCGGTCCAATATTAAGGCGTGACTGCTCTAACCTTAGTTATCTGCTTGATTATTGTTCAATCTCATTCTTTGTATGAATAAACTCTCTTTTATAGTTTGTTTTGTAAATGTAATTTAGGGTTTGTTTTTGGTTTTAACCTATTGATATATAAATATAATATTGATTTTTATAATGATTAATTTGTAACTGCGTTTAGGCTTGTGTATCTAGGTTTGCGGCTAGTGATAGGCTTTAATGTGTCGGCCTTCTAGCATCCGATCGAAAATTAGATGACAGATGAAGTTAGATGGCGGAAAAAAAAGATTTAAGTGACAAGCGAATACTTATCGTAGAAGAGAACAGTATGCTGTCCTCATCGATAAAAAACATGCTGAAAAAAATGGGTGGTGCAGAAGAAAAGTTGCACAAGGCACAAAATGTCATGACCTTTAAGCAGCTTGTTAACCAGCATCGCTTTGATCTGATCATCTGTTCTTACGCGAGTAAGAAAAAAATAGTCGGCCCTAAATATCACTACTTGTATCAGCAAAGCCGAGCTTACTCTCGTGACTGCTCGTTTGTTGTTATTGCCAACAGTGGCGATGATGATCACATCCGAGGAGCCGAACAGTTAGAGCCGGACAATATTCTCGGTCACCCTTTTAATTACAACCAGTTTAAGCACCTTATTGCTAGCAGCTTAATTAAACGCTCGATTTTGGCGACTGTGCATAAGAAGCTTGAAATTGGTTTATATGATGACGCGATTGAAATTTGCAACCGACAATCAAAGCGCAAGGGGATAGAGTGGTTAGACTTTCACAAAGTCGTTATTGATTGCTACGTAAAACATAACAAATATGACTCAGCTCTACTTGTTCTTAACCAGCTAAGCAAAAAAGTAAAACATCGTTGGCCACTTGTAAAACAGATTTCACTTCACAATGAACTGGGAAATGAGGTGGAAGCGCTAACCTTAGCTCGCGAATATGAGCTTCTTGGCTATCCTGATGACCCTTTGGTTTCTCAAATCACAGCTCGTCATTCATTGCTTGATTGTGATTTAGATAAAGCCGTTCGGGTAATGATCAAACTTTCAATCCGCTACCCACATATTGTTCATCTAACGCTTAAATGTGTGATGCTGTGTATCATGCTCTCGGACTACCGAAAAGCGTCGATGTTTCTTGCCAAAATTGACTATGACTCGGTGCTAGATGACGAAGAGTTGGTGTTGATTGAGGAACTGAGACTGTTTCTCGAAGCACTTATCGCTCTCAAAACACGCAATAAAATGAATCCTGCGACATTGAAAGCATCTCTAAAGGGGATCTTGGCCATTCAAGAGAATGAATTGATAGACAGCCATAAGTTCTCAAAAGATCTGTATCAGCTGCTGTTACAAGTCAATGGAGTGAACCCTGTTTGCTCGCCAAAGCGTCTTGAGTTGTTGTACAGCCAGACGAAGCTGGAACATCGCAAGTTTGCCTTGCTCGCTGTAGCGCTTCATATTGGCTGTTTAGACTTGGCAAAAACATGGTTAGATGAATTAAGGGAACTCAATTCGGGTGAGAAAGATATCGCGATGACGATTAGCTGCATTGTTCTCGATAAAGCGGAAGCAATACTTGAAGTTAAAGCCCAAGCTATACAGCAAGCAACAGAAAAGGCATCACTAGGCCGTGTGATTGATGCGTTAGCGATAAAGGCCAAAGAAGCCCCTTATTTTATCAACCACCATTCCCATTTTATTAACGCCATGCTCAAGTTTAAGGTGTCTGATAGCAGCAATATTGACTTACTTAAAGAGCAATTCCCTGTGAGTGTCGGGATTGTAATCGAGAATTTGATAAAACAAGACCCGCAGCACCCGAAGGTTATACAGATCCAAAAGGCAAAACGTATTGTGCAGAAACGCCTCCAGACTCCAGTTCACGCTTAGACTTGATGTCTGGTGAATAGTTGACCAGACATAGATTGAATACTGTACTTACGTAATGCTTTTCGGTAGCATGTCGTTCCTTTAAGAAATCCTAATAGACTAAGCTCAAGCTTGGCACCTTACGCTCAGAGAACATGCGCAGTATCCATACCAAAATTAAACCTGAATTCGAGCCGCTACTGGCTGAGCTCGCTCTTCATGCTTTACTCCATTTGCGTACTAACCATACTGCGATCGTTATAGCGAGCAAATCTCGCTCTCAAATCAACGATATTCTTTCGGCGTGGCTAAACAAAGCCGCCAACAGCAAGAAATATAAGCCTTTCAAAAAGAAGGTGAAATCGCTGGTCAGTCATGCGCGTTCTCAGCGACTGGACATGGAAGCCATGTTGGGCAATTTGCTGACACCCATCGAAGGGGATGAACTGCCTCACCTTGATAGCTTTTTGCTGTTGGTTAATACGCTCGAAAAAGAGCTCAACACCACCGTACTTGTCTCAAGCCCTGAAGCTGTCGACTTACAACACAACAGCAAAGGGTGCTTGCTTTGTGTGCTTTCTGCTGATCTCAATGCCCATTTCAATAATCGTAATCGCTTAGTCGCGAATATTTCGATGCTGTTTCGTGGCACTCACGGAGAGAAGCACTCTTTCCTCCGTACAATATATTCTTCATCTCTGTTTGATCACCATATCGAGTTTGAAGATGGTGACTTTGTCAGAATTACCCTCTCGCTTCGCTAATCGCCTCTTTCTATTTTTAATAGTTCTAAAGTTTATAATTTCACGTATTAGCGACTTTTTTGTTCCTAATTAATCTCGTGACTTACTGAGATTTGTTTTAATAATGAGATGTCTCATTATTGAACAGTTGATTTCTTTATAAGTTATTGAACTTATCTATTTGTAAGAAGATATTTAGCGCTCCAATAACTAGAGGGAAAAACCGTATGGAGCGCAAACTGATTTCATTAGCGACTGTGCTAGTGTCATTAAATGTTACATCCGCTTTCGCAAAAGCTGCGGAAGGAGAAGGGTGTATTGTTAGTTTAGAAACAGGTGAAAAGTATTGTTTAAAGGTTGGTGAACGTTCAGGTTACTCGTTACCAGCATTTATTTATCAGCATGATGTTGATGTTTATGCAGCACCAGGTACCGGGGTAATGCTTAGCGACTGGGATAATCTTTCCTACAACCGACTTGCGGTTTTTCAAGGCTTTACGCCTAATCAAGAGCTTGAGTCTGTTACTGCATACAATGGCAAGATCATCGACTTTTCCGCTCCGCGCTCAATGCGTGTTGTTGCAAAAGATGCAGAAGTAGAACCAGAACTAACGTGGTCGTGGCAAGAAAGTGACTTTATGCCGCAATATAACCAAGTTATGTCTTCACCAGTGATCGTTCAATTAAATGATGATAACGGTGATGGGAAAATTAATAACAGAGATATTGCCGATATTATTGTTACGACATTTTCTGGTTCCAATTATAGCCAGAATGGCATAGTTCGAGCATTAAGTGGTAAAGATGGGGCTGAATTGTGGGATTATCGTGAGGGGCCAATTTTCGCTGACCCTCGTTATTCTGTTGCTGCCGCTGATCTTGATGGTGATGGAAAAATTGAGATTGTTTCTGGCGCGATTGACTCGAATTACATCACTATTCTTGATCATCAAGGTCACCAGAAAAAACAGATAGAAATTATTTCGACAGGCTATCCTGCTGGTCAATTTGCTATTGCAGATATTGATAATGATGGTAGTGCTGAAATATTAGGTGCTGACGGCGTATATAATTACCAAACAGGCTTATTAAAATTCTCATTCGCTTGGAGTCCTGCCCCTATCCCAGTAGATGCTGATGGCGATGGAATCCAAGAAGTTTTCGCTGATACGTCATTATATGATGCGAATGGCGCCGAAGTTTGGTCTTACCCAACACCTTATCGTGCTTGGTTCTCATCGGTGGCAAATTTAGATGATGATGTGAGTCCAGAATTAATCGTTTCAATTCCAAGAACGGCAAGTGAGCCGGATAGAAGCTCATTCTCGGTATTGGAGCACGACGGCTCTGTTAAATGGAGTGTGACCAATGTAAGTAACCCAGGCGGTGGTGTTCAGGCTGTATCTAACTTTTTGGGTAAACCCAATACATCCGCAATCTCTCAGTCAGACACCTTTGGATTTAAACATCGTAAAAGTGCAAAACTCGCCGTTGAAGACGAGCAGCTTCTATACGTGAACTCAGGTTTAGCCATTGACGCAATTGGAACTAATGAGGGCAACTTGGTCGGTGGCGATGGTGGTCACGCCAATACGCCGATCGACCTCAGTCAAATAACGGAAGTGGCCATTACCTCCGGTAAATACTTCTGGGGTGGAAAGCATCTATTGGCACTTGAGTTCTACTATGCAGATGGCTCATCAACAATGTTTGGGTCGAAGAGAGCCGCATTCTGGAAAAAAACGGAGCATTTCCAATTACCTAAAGGCAAAACGATCAGTGCAGTCAATGTGTGGTCAAAAGGTTGGTTAGTGGAAGCGCTACAGTTTGAGCTGTCTGAATCCGCGGGCAATGAAACCCTTGGGATTGTTTATGCCGGCTACAATGCCGTCGATATGTACAACCGTCATGGTGAACTTGTTTGGACAGTACCAAATGATGACTCGACTAGTGGCAAGATTGGTGTTTCGGGATTTGATTTCACTGGCAACGGTATCGACGAAGTGCTTGTTCAGGACCAGTCTAAAGTACGAATCCTTGATGGTCGTAGTGGTTTAGCGCTTGCTGAAATAGCAAACTCAACTGGTAGTTTGTGGGAGTTTCCTGTGGTGGCCGACCTCGCCGGAGACAATGATGCAGAGCTGATTATCGTTGCGAATGACTATGACGAAAGATACTCGACCAATCACGGTGTTTATGTTTACAACTCCGACGACGATGATAAGCCGTGGAAGAATGCGACCCGTATTTGGAACCAACATGCCTTCTATCTAAGCAATATTAATCAAGATGGAACACTACCAGATAAGTATGAGCCTAGCTGGTTAACTCATAACTCATACCGTTCAAGTACTTATGTTAGCGGTGAAAAAGAACATTCAGCTATCTATGGTTTCCCACTAGGTCATCCCGCAGAATTAGATTTGGATGATGTACTTCATATTCGTTCAGGTTGGATGGTTGATGCCTTGGGAGCTGATAAAGATGAGATGGTCGGTGGTCACGGTGGTGTGCTAGGTATTCCTGTTGATCTAGAACGGGTGGCATCTGTTGAAGTGACGTATGGCACCTTCTATTGGGGCGGTGATCATGTTGTCGCGCTTACCTTTATCTACCAAGATGGTACAGTGCTATTTTATGGCTCTAAACACTATGCCTACGCGAAGAAAACAGGCAAGTTCGATGTACCTAAAGGTAAGGAAATTGGAGATATGAACGTATGGGTCACAGACAATTACGTTGACGCGGTTCAATTTGTATTTGATTAGGGCTTAGCTCTAAATCGAGATAAAACGCCAATCGGTAACTTGTGAACTGATTGGCATTTTTGTTTGTCTACGATTAAGCCAGTTTAAATTTCTCTAAATGGTCGCTCACTTCGCTCACTTCATGGCGATAGCTAGTAACAATGTGGTTCATGCTATCGGCGAGTTGCCCGGTATTTTGTGCAATGTCAGAGAGTACATCGACATCTTGGTCAACCGCTTCACTGGCTTTTGACTGCTCAACCGTAGAGTTGGCGATGCTGGTGATGTGTTCGTTAACCGTCTCAATCAATACTTCGAGTTGAGAGACACTGTTGGTGACTTCAGAAACGGAGTTGAAAGTGGAGTCGGTCGCCTCTCGGCTTTTATCCATATTGCTTACGGCAGTTTGAGTATTATTAGTAATATTGGAAAGCAATTGGGAGATATGTTCGGTTGCTTCTTTACTGCGCTGAGCAAGATCTCGAACTTCAGAAGAGACAACGGCGAAGCCGCGGCCATGTTCACCTGCACGGGCTGCTTCAATTGCAGCGTTTAATGCTAGCAAATTGGTTTGCTCGGAAATGCCGTTAATCGTTTCAACAATTTTACTGACACTTTGTGCGTCTTGCTCTAGTTGTGACATGCACTCCTGAGTCTGCTCTATTTGAGTTACTAGTGCTTTTACAATCTCATAAGAGTCTTGGCTTTGTTTCTGGCAAGTGAGAACCTTATTGGTCATTTGCTCAGTTTCTTCTAATGCGCGCTCCGAAGAAGAGGCAATTTCTAAACTTGATTGAGATAGCTGAGTCATAGCGGCGGCTATGTTGCCACACTTGTCGGACGTTGCTCGACTGCTGTCACCTAAATCATTGGCACCTTGAACCATTTGGTCGAGTCGTTGATGGCTGTGGTCGTTGGTTTCAGTGACGTTCATTATCAGGTGCTTAATGCTTGTTACCAAGCCATTTACGCTTGACGAAATTTGCGACAGTTCGTTTTTTCCTTCATCCTTGAGCACCATGCTCAGGTCGTTGGATTTTGACATATTCGCTAAGTTGTTAGTGAGCTCACCAACTCGGTTTTTAAGGCTTGAAAGACTGATAACCAATCCTCCGACCAAAATAGCGCCCAAACAGACAATTGCAGCGATCATCATACTGAGTAACCACTGCGCAGAGCTTGCTTGAGTGGAAACTACATCAGTCATCGTGGCTGCCAGTTGGTTGCGAATTTTGTTGACCAGTTTGATTCGTTCTGTGGCTAAGCCAAACCAGTCCAATGCGGAAGGACCTTGCAGAGCTTTTAACTGGTCTTTCTGAGCTAGGTATTGATCTTGAATATCAACAACCTGTTTCCAAGTTGGGCTGTTTTTTGCGGCCTCAATTTGGTTCAAGAATTTACTTGGCATGGATAAGGTGGCTAATCTTTCTGCGTACTCCCCTGACTTCAGATAATTCTCTATTGCGGTGTATTGACCAAGAGAGGAGTTTTTACGAGCAAAAGCCCCATTGAGTGCTCCTCGAACTTGTCCGGCCCTTTCTTTGATTATCATCACCGAGGTCAAAGAGTTGCCTAGTCTTATAATCTCTGGGTTGTTTACGCCAGAAACCAGCAGAACCGCATTGTCAATCGCTAGCTGGTTGAGATTGGAGTAGTAAGCAAAAGGAGAGCGTTTAGGTGAGAGTTGGTCTACTTGGTTTCGAACTTGATTGATATCGGCGAGCTGAGTATCAAGGGACTGTTTAAGCTTATTTGCCAGTTCTGTAGAGATATACTCAGGTTTGAATGCGTTAAAAGCTGCGATGTGTTGATCGGCATTTTTGCGCTGTTCTTTAAGTTTAGCGACTTGTTCTTGCGCACCCTTGCTACCGAGTACCCCAGCCGTTAATCCTCGTTCTACGGCGAGGTTATGTGCCAAGTTATCGTAGAGCAGTGTTAACTTGATGATCTCTTGGTCTCGATTAGCCAGTTTTACCGTGTTGCTTTGAGTAGCTGCAAGCTCAACTGCCATTAGCATAGCTAAGAGTAATGGAATACCGGCTAAGGCGGTAAAGATATGGTGAAGTGAAAAGCGTTTTATGAGCGAACGCATAATTGGCCTCCTAACGTTAAATTTATAATTATGATGCATTGATAATAGTTGAAATGATTTCCCTGTTGAGTGACCAAAGCCATATTGTCTGTGATAAACCCGGAGCTTTATTAAGGGAAATAGAAATAAATCTTAGCGCTGTCATAAAAATTTAATCTAAGTATGCATTGAGAAAGTATCGAAATTTCATCATATTGTAATGACTATGTAACAAAAGAGAGGAGTGCCTATGCAGCACCAAGAAATGATTCAACCTTCCAACTTTGGCCTAATAGGTCGTACTTGCTTATTTTCATTGATCGGTATTGTGAGCGTTTTTACCTTGCTATAGAAATAAGCCCAGAGGCATGCCTTGGTTTGTGAATGAATACTTATGTATACGCATTTCCAAGGTGCCCTCACTCTTGTGCAACGTCCAAATCCTTTTGACCTCGCTTGACTGCTCTGCTTGATTTCATGTTGTTCAACGAGATCAATCTTTCGGCTATATAACCTTTAGCGCCTTTGAATGATTGTTAATCGTTGTTTTGTTAATAAGATGTGATGTGTGTCCGCAAGAGGTTCAAATTCTTTGGAATCTTCATTCATTACGACTATAAGAAGTGATTACACTCGCTCTATCAATACGGTGCAGTAATAGGTAAGGGTATGTCAGCTAAAATTCTCGTTGTCGATGACGATCAAGAAATTTGTGAGTTATTGGAAGAGTATCTGACCAAGCAAAGCTATCAGGTTTCGGCCGTTAATGATGGTGAGCAAATGAAAGCCTATATAGAGCAACAAGGCTACCCCGACTTGATTTTACTCGATGTGATGTTGCCCGGAGATGATGGATTTACCTTGTGCCAGCAAGTGCGCCGTCACTCGTCTGTGCCTATTATTATGCTTACGGCGGTGTCCGATGATACTGACCAGATTATTGGTCTAGAGATCGGCGCAGATGACTATATCGCCAAGCCATTTAACCCTCGACACCTTAACGCTCGTATCAAAGCGGTATTGCGCCGCGTCAATGTAACGGAAGAGATCCCAGCCAGCGCCAATGCTAAGTCGATTGTGTTTGGTGATTGGCAGCTTGATCCGTTAGCGCACCGAATTACCCACTTAGAAACTCATCAATCTCATGATTTGTCTGGTAGTGATTTTGCTTTGTTGATGCTATTTCTCAAGCGTCCTAATGAAGTGTTAGATCGCGATACCATCTCTTTTGCGACTCGTGGACGCGAAGCGCTCCCATTTGAACGCGGGATAGATGTTCAGCTCAGTCGATTAAGACAGAGACTAGGCGATAGTGCCAAGTTCCCTCATTATATTAAAACGATGCGTGGTAATGGCTATTTGTTGGCAGTACCGGTGAGCTATGAGAGCTAGTGTTTGGAACTGGTTTCGACAGTTTAAGCCCAATTCATTAGTCAGCCGAACTTTAGGCTTAACCTTACTGGCAGTGATTCTCGCGCAAGGCGTTGCTACCAGCATCTGGTATACGGAATCGAAACATAAAGAGTTGGCAGGGATTCGGGACGCTTCTGAAAGCATGGCCAACATGTTCGCGTCTACAGTGACCTTTTTTCAATCTCTCCCCGTTCGCTACCGTCATATCGTGCTGGACCAAATCCGCAATATGGGGGGAACGCGCTTTTTCGTTTCTTTCAATAAAGAGCAACTTGTCGTTGAGCCGATCGAAGATACGCCGCTGAAACGAGCATCAATCGAGGCGATTGAAGGAGTATTGCAAAACAAACTGCGTAAAGCAGAAAGTATCTCGGTCGATTTCTCCCATCCAGATAACCTACGTTTATTGAAAAACGATATCTACCTGCATGATCTACCAAAGTCATGGGCGCACCATACCCTGACGTTAAATCCTATCGACCCGCCAATTTTAGTGGTGCAGATCGAGCTTGCCTCGCATGAGTGGGTTTATATAGCGGCTCTGTTGCCTGCTCCCTACGTTACGCTAGATGACACCTTAATTGGCCGTGAGCAGATTCTTTTTCTAATTTTCTCGACCACGATTTTGCTAGCTCTGACGTATCTATTGGTTCGCCGCCAAGTCAAACCGCTTAAGCGATTAGCCAAGGCCGCCAATGAAATGAGCATGGATATTGAACAGGCGCCGCTGCAAGAAGAGGGGGCAAGTGAGCTGATCACTGCCACCCGAGCATTTAATCGTATGCAGCAACGCATCCGACGCTATGTTGCCGATCGTGAACATCTTTTCTCGGCCATTTCACATGATTTAAAAACGCCTATCACACGCTTGAGGTTGCGCGCTGAGCTTCTGGAAAGTGATACCAAGCGCGAAAAGTTTAATCGTGACCTCGATGAGTTAGAGATGATGGTGAAGGGTGCGCTGCAATGTGTCCGTGATACCGATCTGCATGAAAACAACGCCTATATTGATTTAAGTGAAATGATACAAAGTGTGGTTGAGCCTTATAACCAGTATCAAACCCAAGTCGAGTTTAAACCAAAAGAGATGGAACCGATTGTCGCCAAGCCACTTGCGATGAAACGCGTACTAAGCAACCTGATCGAAAATGCGGTCAAGTACGGTCAACGTGCTGAAGTAAACGTCATGGCTGACGATGAATGGATAACAGTGGTCATCTGCGATCACGGTCCCGGTATTCCTGAAGAAAAGCTGGAAGCCGTGTTTGAGCCTTATTATCGCTTGGCAAATGATGAAGATGGGCATGGTTTAGGCTTAGGAATCTGCCGTAATATCCTCCATGGACATGGCGGAGATCTCATTATTGACAACTTGCCAAATAGAGGCTTAAGAGCGCAAGTCTTTATCCCACCGAGTCTTGAGGTGTAATGTAACATAGTTGTTACATTGGTTTTACGGTTTGTTTCAATCAAAAAATTCTAATTGGATAGACTCCCTTATGTACAAGCAAGAACGCTTGGGGTCATTAAGCAGTTGGCCTGAATGTCTAATCCAATACATGGAAGATAATAATGAAACTTAATAAAACCCTACTTACCCTCTCTCTACTTTCTGCTGCTAATTTTGCTAACGCTGGTGAAGTTGAAGTTCTTCACTGGTGGACAGCGGGTGGCGAAGCAAAGTCTGCCGCTGTACTTAAAGATATGCTAGAGCAGCAAAACCATACTTGGAAAGATTTCGCGGTTGCTGGTGGCGGCGGTGAGTCGGCAATGACTGTTCTAAAAACGCGTGCCGTATCAGGTAACCCACCGTCTGCAGCGCAGATCAAAGGTCACGATATTCAAGAGTGGGGCGGTCTTGGCTTCCTTACCTCACTAGACAGCACAGGTCAGCAAGAGAAATGGGATGAAATCCTTCCTTCTGTTGTAACTAAAGTGATGAAGTTTGACGGCGAGTATGTAGCGGTTCCTGTTAACGTTCACCGTGTAAACTGGATTTGGGCAAACCCAGAAGTACTTAAGAAGTCGGGCGTAGAACTACCAACAACCCTTGATGAGTTCTTCGTAGCCGCAGACAAAATTAAAGCAGCAGGTTACGTGCCTTTAGCGCACGGTGGTCAGCCATGGCAAGACGCTACGGTATTTGAAGCCGTAGCACTAGACGTTCTAGGCAGTGAAGATTACAACAAGGCATTTGTTGAACTGGATATGGATACACTGTCTGGCGACAAAATGGTTGAAGTGTTCACTAAGTTTAAGAAAATTCGCGACTACATTGACGCCAACTCTCCGGGCCGTGACTGGAACGTAGCCACTTCAATGGTCATCAACGGTGAAGCGGCAATGCAAATCATGGGTGACTGGGCGAAAGGTGAGTTTACCGCTGCGGGTAAAGTCCCAGGTAAAGACTACATCTGTGCACCAGCGCCAGGTACTAACGGCCAGTTCACTTTCAACATTGATAGCTTTGCATTCTTTGAACTGAGCGACAAAGCAAACCAAAAAGCGCAGCAAGATCTAGCGCGCACCATCCTAACCAAAGACTTCCAAGAAGTGTTCAACCTAAACAAAGGTTCAATTCCAGTACGTTTAGATATGGACATGTCGAAGTTTGACCAATGTGCATTGGACTCTATGGCGACCTTCAAAGCAAGTGCTAAGTCAGGTGACCTAGTGCCAAGTATGGCGCATGGCCTATCGACCACAAGCTACGCCCAAGGCGCGATCTATGATGTCGTTACTAACTTCTTCAATGACGACAAAGCGGATCCACAACAGGCAGCACAAAAGCTAGCGAAAGCGGTTAAAGCTGCGATCTAACTTCCGTAGTTAAATCACACCCCCAAAGGGCGTTCAGGCTTGTGGGGAGCCTGTTCGCCCTTTCCTCTATTTCCGATCAGGATATTGATCGGCGCGTTATGACGTAAGGACTCGTTATGGAGCATGTTGTAAATCGGTATGAAAAGAAGTCGACAACTAAGGTCAGTTTGGCCGACCGACTTCAACATTGGCTGCCGAAAATCGTTCTTGCCCCGACCGTTCTTGTAACTGTGGTTTGTATCTATGGTTATATTTTCTGGACAGCGGCACTCTCAATGACCAACTCCCGTTTTCTACCTAGTTTTAATTTTGTTGGCTTCGCCCAATACGAAAAACTGATGGATAACGACCGTTGGATCACTTCTATTACCAACCTAGGTGTTTTTGGCCTGCTGTTCATGCTAGTTGCGATTGGACTCGGCGTTGGTCTAGCGATTCTTCTTGACCAAAATATCCGCCAGGAAGGTGCGATTCGTACCATCTATTTATACCCAATGGCCTTGTCGTTTATTGTTACAGGTACGGCGTGGAAATGGATTCTTAACCCAGGTCTTGGCATCGAAAAACTGATGCAAGATTGGGGTTTTACTGACTTTAAATTTGATTGGCTGGTGAACTCCGATATGGCGGTTTACACCTTAGTGATTGCGGCTGTATGGCAATCTTCAGGTTTCGTCATGGCAATGTTCCTTGCAGGTTTACGTGGTATTGATTCTTCGATCATCAAAGCGGCGCAGATTGACGGTGCGAACTTACCAACCATCTACTGGCGTATTATTATGCCGTGTCTAAGACCGGTCTTTTTTAGCGCCGTGATTATTACCTCCCACATTGCGATTAAGAGTTTTGACTTAGTCACAGCAATGACAGCGGGTGGGCCAGGGTACTCTTCCGATCTTCCAGCTCTGTTTATGTACGCGCACTCATTTACTCGTGGTCAAATTGGTTTAGGTGCCGCCAGTGCGATGATGATGTTAGCGGGAATACTCGCGATTTTGGTGCCTTACCTCTATTCAGAACTTAGGGAGAAAAAATCATGATGCAAGGAATCAATTTCTCTCGACTGTTTATCTACTCAACGCTGGCATTTTTCTGTGTGGTTTACTTGATGCCACTGTTTGTGATGGTGATTACCTCTTTTAAAACTTTGCCAGACATTAAAGCTGGTAACTTAATGAGCTTACCGACCGAGTGGGTGTTCGATGCTTGGCTTAAAGCTTGGGACAGTGCTTGTACCGGTGTTAAGTGTGAAGGGGTGAAAGGGTATTTTTGGAACTCGTTCCAAATGGTGATACCTGCAGTAGCCATCTCTACTTTACTTGGTGCGTTCAATGGTTACGTTGTGACCAAGTGGCAGTTCCGTGGCTCGAACCTGTTCTTTAGTTTACTACTTTTTGGCTGCTTCATTCCGTTCCAAGTCGTTCTTTTACCAATGGCAACGGTACTAGGTAAGCTTGGCTTGGCGAACACTACCGCTGGACTTGTGATTGTTCACGTTATCTATGGTATGGCATTTACTACGCTCTTTTTCCGTAACTTCTATATCAGTATTCCAGATGAACTGGTTAAAGCGGCCAAACTTGATGGCGCCGGCTTCTTTACCATCTTCTTCAAGATTCTACTGCCGATATCGACGCCGATCATTATGGTGACGGTCATTTGGCAGTTCACCGCAATATGGAATGACTTCCTGTTTGGCGTCGTCTACTCAGGTTCAGAGACTCAGCCGATTACGGTGGCACTCAACAACTTGGTCAACACCAGTACAGGGGTGAAAGAGTACAACGTTGACATGGCAGCCGCGATTATTGCCGCACTGCCGACACTCTTAGTTTACGTATTAGCAGGGAAATACTTCGTTCGCGGCCTAACGGCTGGATCGGTAAAAGGATAATTATTATGGCAACACTAGAACTTAAACAAATCCGTAAAACCTATCCAAAGGCGGAACAAGAGACGCTGAAAGGCATCGACATCAATATCGACTCAGGAGAGTTCCTGATCTTGGTTGGGCCTTCGGGCTGTGGCAAATCGACTTTGATGAATACCATTGCAGGGCTAGAGAACATCAGCTCAGGTGAGATTGTGATTGATGGCAATGACGTGTCTGAGGTTGAGCCGAAAGACCGTGATATCGCGATGGTATTTCAGTCTTATGCGCTTTATCCCAATATGACGGTGCGTGGCAATATCGAGTTTGGTCTTAAGATACGTAAAATGCCAAAGCATGAGATTGATGCAGAAGTCGAGCGCGTTGCGGCAATGCTGCAAATTGATCACCTGCTAGATAGAAAACCTTCGCAGCTATCCGGCGGTCAGCGTCAACGTGTGGCGATGGGGCGTGCTCTAGCTCGTCGACCAAAGCTCTACTTGTTTGATGAACCATTATCCAACCTTGATGCGAAACTGCGTGTTGAAATGCGTCATCAAATCAAACGTCTGCATCAGCAGCTCAACACTACGATTGTCTACGTGACTCACGATCAGATTGAAGCGATGACACTGGCGGACAGAATCGCGGTAATGAAAGATGGTGAATTGCAACAGTTGGGTACGCCGCAAGAAATCTACAATAAGCCAAACAACATGTTTGTTGCTGGGTTTATGGGTTCTCCTTCGATGAACTTTATTAAGACCATGGTGGATCTCGATGGCGAAGACAAGCCGGTAATCAAAGTGAAAGGCAGTAACGGGCAAGAACACCACATTAACTTACCTGCTTCAATGCGTGAGCAAGATGGCAAAGAAGTGGTGATTGGTCTTCGCCCTGAGCATATTACTGACAGTGAAAACCAAGAATCTGATGCGACGACTCAGTTAGATTTAACCTTAGAAGTGCTTGAACCAACCGGGCCAGATACGATCGCGATGATTAAGGTGAACGAACAAGAAGTGGCGTGCCGTCTTTCTCCGGAGTTCGATGTGACAGCGGGTCAAGTTGCGCCTTTGCACTTTGATCTATCCAAAGCGGTTTTCTTTGATGCGGCCACCGAGCAACGTATCGAATTTCACTAATGGGTGAATTAATTGATTCCTTTATTAGTAACTATGGGTGATCTCGACTAAGCTTAGTAGCATAGCATGAAGTGAGTTTCATGCAGTGTGAGTCGAAGTGGGCAGTCATGTCTCCTTATTGCTCACCTCATCTCTAGTAACGAAAATGGCAGCTATTATAGCTGCCATTTGTTTTTCTATTTTTGTGCGCTTGTTAAATATGTGTAAATTCACCCGTATTGATATTTATGATGGGTGGGATTCCACCCATTCAAAAGAACTTTATGTGAACTCGATAACGTCAGCTCATAGCCTCTCACTCTAACTATATGAAAAGTAAGCAATATTGCTAAATGTTTTAATGTGGCGCGGTTATTGCCCTTATCAATGTATCAACACCCAGTGATGGGGTTGTTCATTTAACAAGGAGAATAATAATGTTTAAGCCATTGACCCTACTATCTGCATCGATTCTTGCTGTGACCAGTTTTAACGCTGCGGCGAACTGTGAACCGGGCGAGACAGTGATTAAGTTCAGTCACGTAACGAATACAGATAAACACCCGAAAGGTATCGCGGCTTCATTACTGGAAAAACGTGTTAATGAAGAGATGAACGGAAAAGTGTGTATGCAGGTTTTCCCTAACTCGACTCTTTATGATGATAACAAGGTTCTAGAAGCACTGCTTAACGGCGACGTGCAACTTGCTGCCCCTTCTCTATCAAAGTTTGAAAAGTTCACTAAAAAGTACCGTATTTTCGACCTGCCATTCCTATTTGAAGACGTAGAAGCGGTTGACCGTTTCCAAAACTCTCAGGCTGGTGAAAAGCTGAAAAACGCAATGCGCCGCCGTGGTCTGCAAGGTCTAGCGTTTTGGCATAACGGCATGAAGCAGATGTCAGCGAACAAACCGCTCATCTCTCCTGATGACGCAAAAGGTCTCAAGTTCCGTGTTCAAGCCTCTGACGTACTGGTTGCTCAGTTTGAACAGCTTGGTGCTAACCCACAGAAAATGTCGTTTAAAGAAGTGTACGGTGGCTTACAGACTAAAGTCATCGATGGTCAAGAGAACACTTGGTCAAACATCTACGGTAAGAAGTTCTTCGAGGTTCAAGACGGTATTACCGAAACGAACCACGGCATTCTCGATTACCTAGTGGTGACGTCTAAAGACTTCTGGAAAGGCCTACCGGATGACCAGCGTAAGCAGCTAAACAAGATCATCCAAGAAGTGACTGAAACGCGTAACTCTGAGTCTTCACGAGTTAACCTAGCGAACAAAAACAACATTATCGAAGCTGGTGGTGAAGTTCGTACGCTAACACCAGAGCAACGTCAGCAGTGGGTCACTGCGCTTCAACCAGTTTGGAAGAAGTTTGAAAAAGACATTGGCTCTGACCTCATTGAAGCGGCTCTAGCTTCAAACAAATAATAACTAAAACCTAGAAAAACATTGGCCCTCTTGTCGGGAGGAGGGCCTTTCTTTACCTGCGATATAGTGAAGTAACTTATGGAACAGTCAATTTTTGCCAGAATTGGGAAGGTGACAGACGCGATTGAAGAGACATTGATTGCGTTCTTTTTGGGAGCAATGACCTTGCTCACGTTCGCCAACGTTGTATTTAGATATGTCTTTAACGACAACATTTTATGGGCACTGGAGCTTACCGTGTTCATGTTTGCTTGGATGGTTCTTGTCGGCGCTTCTTACGGCGTTAAAAAGCATTTTCACATCGGTGTCGATGTGGTGATTAACCTTGCTCCAGAGCAACTACGTAAAATTTATGCCTTGATTGCTGCGGCATGTTGTTTGGCTTTCTCAATTCTGCTGTTGATTGGTTCATGGAACTACTGGTATCCGTTTGCAACCGAGCGCGCTTGGTACGAAACAGACGATATTCCAATGCCAGAAATGCTGCAATTTCTTGCTGATTGGCTCAATGAAGGTGAACGTTACGAAAAAATGCCGCGCTTTATTCCTTATATGGCGCTGCCGATTGGCATGGCGCTACTCACATTCCGTTTTGCTCAAATTACGCTGCAAATCATCTCAGGTAAATTGGACCGCTTAATTGCTGGTCATGAAGCGGAAGAAGAGTTAGAAGCGCTAAAAGAAGAGCTCAAGGATGCTGGTGAAGCGATGGAGCCGAAGAACAACAATAACCAGAACAAGGAAAGCTAAACCATGGAAATCTTATTCTTATTCGTCATGGTGATTGGTTTTATGCTTGTTGGCGTGCCAATCGCAATTTCACTGGGCCTATCAAGTATTGTCTTTTTGATGATGCATTCAGATGCGTCGTTAGCCTCCGTAGCACAAACTCTATTTAATGCCTTTGCTGGGCACTACACCTTATTGGCAATCCCGTTTTTCATTCTCGCTTCAAGCTTTATGTCTACCGGTGGGGTAGCAAAACGTATTATTCGTTTCGCTATCGCAATGGTGGGGTGGTTCCGCGGCGGTCTAGCCATGGCTTCTGTTGTGGCGTGTATGATGTTCGCTGCGTTATCTGGTTCATCACCTGCAACGGTAGTAGCAATCGGTAGTATCGTTATCGCTGGCATGATCAAAAACGGCTATTCAAAGGATTTTGCGGCTGGGGTTATTTGTAACGCTGGTACATTAGGTATCTTGATCCCGCCTTCAATCGTAATGGTTGTCTATGCCGCGGCGACGGATGTGTCTGTAGGGCGTATGTTCCTTGGTGGTGTGATTCCTGGTCTTCTTGCAGGTGTGATGTTGATGATTGCCATTTACATTGCAGCACGCGTAAAGAATCTACCTAAGCAGCCATTCGTTGGTTGGGGAGAAATGTTTGCAGCGGCAAAAGATGCCAGTTGGGGTTTATTGCTGGTGGTTATCATCCTCGGTGGTATCTATGGCGGTATCTTTACACCAACAGAAGCGGCAGCAGTAGCCGCTGTGTACTCTTTCCTTATCGCCAACTTTATCTACAAAGATATGGGGCCGTTTGCCGATAAGAAAAACACCAAACCTGCATTAGTGAAAATCTTCCAAGCGTTTGTCCATAAAGACACAAAGCATACCTTGTATGAAGCAGGTAAGCTGACCATCATGCTGCTGTTTATCATTGCTAACGCTCTGATTCTAAAGCATGTACTAACGGAAGAGCGCATTCCACAAATGATCACCGAGTCTATGCTATCAGCAGGTCTTGGCCCGATTACCTTCTTGATTGTGGTTAACGTTCTATTACTGATTGGCGGTCAGTTCATGGAGCCATCGGGTCTGTTGATTATCGTTGCACCGTTAGTGTTCCCGATCGCTATCGCGCTCGGTATCGACCCAATCCACCTAGGTATCATGATGGTGGTGAACATGGAGATAGGTATGATTACTCCTCCGGTCGGGCTCAACCTATTTGTGACCGCTGGGGTAGCCAAGATGTCGATGATGCAAGTGGTTAAAGCTGCACTGCCTTGGGTAGCGGTGATGTTCCTCTTCCTCATTATCGTGACATACGTGCCTTGGGTTTCGACATGGCTTCCGACCACACTGATGGGACCAGAGATCATAACCAAGTAACGTGATGAATATAAAAAGCCCCAGATAGGCAGTTATCTGGGGCTTTTGTTTTTAGGACATTTCTATTTATGGACAGTGGAGTTAAGCAAAACAGCAACTCCATTCATCACTTCCGTTTGATGAGTTCAATATAGGCGGTCAAAGATGAACTAAAGGTGAATAGTTCATTCACCTTTATAGTTACTTTTATCTAAGCCATATTTTTGCATTTTGTCGTACAGGGTTTTGCGGGCAAGTTGCAAATGATCCATCGTCTTCTTAATGCTACCTTCATTCTGATTGAGTGCTTGTTCAATCAAGCTTTTCTCAAATTCGGCAACTTGTTGGGCTAAGCCTAACTCTCGGTTGCTATTCTCCGCGCCATCAGAACCAAATTGAGATAGCCTGCCAAGCAGCACAAACCGTTCGGCTGCGTTTCTTAGCTCGCGTACATTGCCCGGCCAGTCATGGCTCATGAGTTGATGAATTTGCTGAGATTCAATCGCTGGCGCTGACTTACCGTAGCGCGAAGCTGCAACCAATAAAAAGTGGTGAAATAGAGTAGGGATATCCTCTTTGCGTTGTCGCAACGGTGGTAAATCTAGGGTGACAACATTGAGTCGATAGTAGAGGTCTTCACGAAATGTCCCTTGTTCGGCGGCTTGTTTTAAGTCGACCTTAGTGGCTGCGATGACGCGAATATCAATCGGGATAAGTTCATTGGAGCCAACTCTCTCTATAACACGCTCTTGCAATACGCGTAACAAACGAATTTGCGCTTGCAGAGGCATAGACTCGATTTCGTCTAAGAACAGTGTTCCCCCTTGAGCATGCTCAAATTTACCGACGCGTTTAACATCGGCTCCTGTAAAGGCGCCTTTTTCGTGACCATAGAGTTCACTTTCAATCAAATTTTCTGGCACCGCACCACAGTTGATGGCGACAAAGTTGTTATCTCTACGTGGGCTTTGCTCATGAATAGATCGAGCAAAGAGCTCTTTACCGGTTCCCGTTTCTCCAAACAGCAGGATGTCCGCATTGGTGTCAGAGATATGAACTATGGTATCGCGCAGAGCTTGGATAGAGGGCGTATCACCAATAATCCTAGGACCAAGCGTTTGACTCGCTTTCAGGCTACGTTTGAGCTCTTGGTTCTCAATCGTTAAGTCTCGCTTCTCCAATGCTCGGCGTGTTGTATCAATCAGGCGATCGATTGGAAATGGCTTCTCGATAAAGTCATAGGCTCCGTTTCTCAGAGCATTTACCGCCATTGAAATATCACCGTGCCCGGTGATGAGTATTACTGGAATATCGGGGTCTTGATGCAAAATACTCGATAAAATGTTTTCCCCGGAAAGTCCGGGCAAACAGATATCCGTGATCACTACTTTTGGCAAACCGTCTTGCTTAATTGCGAGCAGCGCTTCCTCGGCACTTGCAAAAAAGCGCGCTGGAATTTCTTCTAGTTCAAAACTCTGCTCTATCGCTAAACGAATATCACTTTCGTCATCAATGAAGATTACATCGTACATCTGCATTCCTCGTTATTCCTTAATTGGCAGAGAGATAGTGAATCGCGCCCCGCCCATTGGGGACGTCGAGACCTTGAGTGTGCCACCCATAGCTTGGGTGATCTGCTGCGAAATCGACAGCCCTAGACCCAATCCGTTTTTCTTAGTGGTATAGAAAGGTTCGAACAGTGCTTGTTGTTTATCACTATCAATACCAGGGCCATTGTCATCAACAAAAATGGACAGCCGTTTTTCATCTACTGAGGTAGAAATGGCGACCTGACGCTGTGCTTGGTCTTCGACAGCTTGCATTGCATTGGTCATCAGATTGATAAGAACTTGCTCGAATTGAATAGGATTCAGCTCTACCTCAGGTAAAGGTTGATTGAGTTGAGTCTCAAGCGCAACTTGCTTGGATTTAAATTGTGGCGCCAATAACTCTTTGGCGGCGACAATCAGCGGAACAACATCGAGTTGATTGACCTCATTACTGTCGCTTTTGCGTGCAAACGAACGAAGCTGACTACTGATTTTTGCCATACGATCAGTAAGTGCTGAGATTCGCAATAAGTTATCGTCGACACGATCATACTTATCTCTTTCCAAAAAGCGTCGGCCATTGTCAGCAAAACTACGGATTGCCGCGAGAGGATTGTTCAGCTCGTGGCTAATACTGGCCGACATTTGGCCAAGTACGGCGAGCTTGGCCGCTTGAATCAGTTCATCTTGAGTCTGGCGTAAAGCGTACTCAGTTTTCGTGCGCTCATTGATCTCTGCTTGCAGTTCTGACGTTCTCTCCATGACCAAAAATTCCAGTTTTTGCTTTGCCTCTGACTGCAATTGTTCGAACTGGCGTTTCTTAAGCTGGCGTTGATAAGTGAGCTGAAGTGATAGGTAAGCAATGACAAACAATAGTGTCACAACCAATGAAAAGCTCAATGTTGACCAAAGTAAGGTCACCTTAGGAGTTAGTACACGTAAAGTCAGGTCGTGCTTAGCGAGTGGGCGTGATGACACTAAGTATGAGTTTTCGAAGCCAGAAGCAAGCGGGTTACTAAGCTCAGTATGAGGCAAATCCAACTCGCCATCTAAGCCAAACGAACGTATGGGAGAATCCAAATATTGGCGACTGTTTAGGATGGACTGTCGCTGTGCTTCTGATAATGTCGTCAGGCTTTTAAACAACCAATCGTCATTGCTGGACATAAAAATTACGTTGTAGCTGTCCGTGGCGACAAAGGTGTTGGTTCTGTTTTGCCAGTTAGCTTCGATAGCGGTGAGATCCATTTTGATAACGATAACGCCGATGATCTCTGCGGCGTAAGTCACCGGGTAAGAAAAGTAATACCCTCTCTGTTTCGAACTGGAGCCTAACGCGAAATACTGACTAGGTTTACCTTGAATCGCATTGGAAAAATAAGGGCGCCAAGCATAGTTACGGCCAAGAAACGAACGCTCGAGGTTCCAGTTGCTTGAAGCGATGGTGTTGCCGAACTCGTCTAACAAGTACGCATCTGTCGATTGAATGGTTTCGTTGACTTGCTCAAGGTAGCGATTGGTAAGCTCTATTTGAGCGCTATTGTGTGGGTGTTGCAGCGCTGCGATCAGCTCTTTATCTTTGGCTATCAGCTGAGGAAGGTGTGCGTACTTATCGAGCTTGCTTGAAATAAATTCTGCAAAACGTTCAAGCTGCTCTTTGTGTCTCGAAAATTGGTGGCTTTCGCTTGAATTCCATATCCAGCTCGAACCGACAAGAACGGTGAACAGGTAGAGTATGAGCAGATAAAACTTGCTGCGCCTGAACGTTAACATCACTTTTCCTGTGAAACTTCCTTAAACATCCATAGCGTAAAGGTTTTTGTTACAAATGTGTGTACTCTGCGCGGCAAACTGAGGGATAAAACCGGACTTAGATCTTGTTTTGATCTTTAAATGAAAAAAAACATTAGTTTCTCTTGAAAAAGGCATTAATGTCCCCATTTCTGGAAACAAAGACTGCTTTATTGATGTTTTTTTTAGCAGTTAAGTGAGTTTTTAGGGTAATCCCGCAGTGATCGTGGGGATCGGCTCGACAGCTACCGATCTGCTCGGTAGAATGCTGCGTCTAAATTTTTATCCTGAGGCTAATCGGAGATACCTTTACCGGACTAGATTCTAAACAACTAGCTCGAAAGGATATCGCTAATTAGTCCGATGATTGAATTGCTCGATTATCGATACTCGATTTACAAGAGTACTCATAGAGTACAAACAAGGATGGGTCCTTTCTATATTGAATAGGGCACATACGCTCAGTTATCTGAGCCAGTTTTGAGGTTAATGAATAATGCAAGTTACTGTTGAAACGCTAGAGGGCCTAGAGCGCCGTCTAAACATTACTGTTCCTGCTGCAAACATCGA
>WJXF01000014.1_pt1 | contig 130122 bp, 127 predicted proteins | sample 9263211 | NCBI WGS metagenome assembly WJXF01 (sample SAMN12697362, study PRJNA563984) | aquatic metagenome | isolation source: water sample from a prawn hatchery tank treated with erythromycin, plated on... | place: Australia | collected 2018-10-17
CCTGCTTATTTTTTTCACTATTGGATAGTTATATCCTTAAATACATCAGAACAACAACAACAAGAGGAGAATTTATGAGCCGCAAACATTTTTGGATTTCCGCCCTGCTTTCGTCTTTGACCATGGCCATCATTATGTCGGGATTAATTTCTGGCTATAAATTGGGTTTTAGTAGCGAGTGGCCAGCAATTTGGTTAGATAGCTTTCTTCTGGCATGGCCGGCAGCGCTAACACTTAACTTGACTGTCTTACCGCAAATTAGAAAGTTGTCTAACTGGTTAGCTAGCACAAGCGCAGTCTCGCAGGCTTAAAGCGTTAAAAAACAAAAAGGGGACCTCATGTCCCCTTGTCATATTTGTTGGTGCCATTATGGCGTGATAATACCTTGCAACTCTTGCTCTCGTTGAGCCGTTATCCAGTTGAGGCATTGCTCTTTTAACTGTGGCTCGACTGACGCGATCAAGCGACATGTCGCATCGCGATGTTTAATCCACTGCCTTTGCACTTCTCTTACATCATCAGCTTGTGGTTTTGGCATCGCATAGTCTTCAGATGGCAGTTTAAGCGCACTCATTAGCTTTTTGTACGTCGTATTTAATTGGCTATCTGTTTCACTGAGTGGCGTGGAAACGGCCTCTATATCACCTTGAATGGCTTTATTTAGCGTTGAAAGGTAAAGATCCTTCTGCGATTGAATCGAGTCTATTATCCAAGCAGTACGCCCCGTACCACCATGCATTTCTTCTTGCTGCGCTTTGAGCGTGACATAATCTTCCATCTCTTTATAGGCGAGATTCAACAGAGCTAGGCTCTCCCCAGGCAGTTTTTCAGTTAACGCTGAAAGCTCACTTTGGCGACGTTTCTCCTGCTCTACGGCATCCCTATCAGCGCAATACCCAGCACCCGCACCACTGGTCACGTAATGACAAAGGTTAAAAGGCACCACTTGATCATTTTTCCAATGTTTATAGTAATCGGTCACCGCGAATGAGAGCTCTGCAGGTACATCACCACCACGCGTGATCAACCAAAACACCAGCTCTGGATCGGGATTACCAAACTTACCGCCTTCTTTTGAAGCTTGTTCAGCTAACTCCCATACATCGTAGAAGGGCCAATCTCCATCTTCATCCTCTACCTGATAAGTTTTAAAGAACGCATCAGGGTCACGCTCGGGGACTTCGGCAGCGTAGGTCAGTACTTGCACCTTTTCTTGTTCGTCATAGAGAGACAAACTAGGATTTGTCTGTTTGGCTTTATAGTAAGTCTCTAGTGCGCTTTTAGGGTCAGACATTCTAATACTGCCCGCGCGGAAAAAGACCTTATCTAGATAGTATTCTAAAGCCTCTTGATGGCCTTGCACCGCGGCTTGCTGCAAATGGTAGACACTCTCTTCATCAGGTATAACGTATTGGTAAGCAAGTCTAAAGTGCGCTTCTGCACTGCCCTGCTCGGCCGCCTGAGTAAACAAAGTCTGCGCTTGTTTTTTATCACCTGCTTCATAGAGCTGCTGCGCTTTCGTCACGAGATCCAGCTCAGTAGCAGCAGCGGAAAACGCCAAACTACAACCCAGTACAATCGGAATAAATTTGGTCATCATTGGTCCTTCAATAACAGAGTGAACAGAATGAATGCTCTTTCGAGTTTGGTATCAGCCCTATTTTTAACACGCGAAAACAAAAAAAGGGATCGAATCGATCCCTTTTTAGTTTATCTGATTTGCAGCGCTTAGCGATTACAGCTCAGCGTTGTGGTAAACCTGCTGAACGTCATCACAGTCATCAAGAAGGTCTAAGAACTTCTGGAATTTCTCTGCATCTTCACCCGCAACTGGCGTGTGAGTTTGAGGTACGAAAGTGATCTCTTCTACATCAAGAGTCAGGTCTGGGAACGCACCGTTTAGAGCAGTCTTAGTTTTGAAGAACTCAGTGTGAGGAGCGAAAACCGTAATCACGCCATCTTCAAGTTCAACGTCAGTCACGTCTACGTCTTCCATCATCAGCGTTTCTAGAATGATTTCATCATCATCGCCTTTGAACTGGAATACTGCTTGGTGATCAAACATGTGTGAAACAGAACCTTCAACACCAATTTTCGCACCTGTTTTAACGAAACACTGGCGCACATCTTGGAAAGTACGGTTACCGTTGTCAGTTAGACAATCAACGATGACGCTTGTGCCGCCAGGACCAAAGCCTTCGTAGCGCGCAGGAACGTAGTCTTCACCGCCACCACCGTTTGCTTTATCGATCGCTTTGTCGATAACGTGTGCAGGAACTTGGTCTTTTTTCGCTTTTGCGATCAGGTGCTTAAGAGACAAGTTCATGTCTGGGTCTGCACCGCCATTTTTCGCGCACATGTAAATTTCTTTACCGTATTTGGAATAAACTTTAATTTTTGCGCCAGCAGTTTTAGCCATTGAGGCTTTGCGCACTTCAAAACTTCTTCCCATCGGGATGTTCTCTCTAATTCAATTTAACGCGAAGGATTTTAGCAAAAAGCGAGCACATTTCAATTTCTCGCCTTGCAGAGGAAATGGTTACGTTACGCGACGCCCATTACTCGCTTATATTTAGCTACAGACTCTAGGAATGAAGCCTTTTCTTCTTCATCGGCAATTTTGGCTGCCTCCTGATCAATCTCATCAGGCACAGCTTTCGCTTCACGAAGCTTCCAAACCAAAAAAGAGGCTTGCTTATCAAGTTCAATCTTGTTTTTTTCGCTTGCAGGGAGAGTTGACAGGTTTATCGACATAGCAAAATTTAAATCTGTAAAAATATGGGGAGGGAATATACCACACCCAACGCGAATGTAGCGAGGAATTGCAGTGGGAGTGAAGGGTTAGATCAAAAAACTCTCAAAAACAAAGGGGGGCTTTCCTGTGCCCCCCTTAGGTAATCGCATATGTGTGTCACAACTAGTGCAGAATGCCTAGTTCCTTTGCCTCTTCGATAGTTAACCCACTCTCACGAATCTCTTTTAATGCTTCGATACGACGACGAGCTTCGGCAGATTTGGCACCCTTAGTCGGCTTTTGTGACTCTACTTCTTCCGTGAAGTCCCACTTGCCAGCAATTTTACTCATTTCATCATGGTCAATAGAATTAATGGACATAATAACCTCCGAACAAACCATGCTAGGGACAGGTAATCTGTAGCAAAACCTCTCGCCCCTTGTTAAGAATTTTAGTCCCATAATGTGATTGTGCTAATAGTTCAGAAACTCTTACTGTTTTTTGTATAAATAAGTTTTGCGCCTGCCGTTGTCGCACAGTACATTTAAAGGATTACCCCTACAGAAATGAAGGCGATCCGGGTCTCATTTTTTCTTAAGCGTTTTCTTCTCAACCCCCCAATGCTGAACACATTCTGAGCGCATTTTTCGAGTCACTTCACTGTTTTCAATCGTACTTCTTTTCACTCAAAAAATAAGAGTTAATGATAATCATTATCTTTTGCATTTTTGAGTAAGATTATGAGTAAACTAACCAGCACGCATGCCTATCATGCAGACCCGATCATCAAGATTCGGGATTTATGTGTCGACTACATTACCGACACGGGCGACTTCAACGCGGTGAAGTCAGTCAGTTTTGACATTGGTAAAGGTGAAATATTTGGCCTTGCCGGCGAATCAGGTTGTGGTAAAAGCACCATCGCTTTTGCAATTAATCGTCTACATAAGCCACCTGCGTTTATCTCGGGTGGTGAAATTCATTTCGAGGGGCAAGACCTACTTAGGCTATCCGATAAAGAGCTCGGGGCTATCCGCTGGAGTGAAATTGCTATGGTCTTTCAAAGTGCCATGAACTCACTTAATCCCGTCCTGCCAATTCAAGAGCAATTTGCCGATGTACTGCGCCACCATAGAGGTATGAGTGAGGAACAAGCCAAAGATCGCGCGGAAAAACTGCTCGATTTAGTCAATATTCCCCGAGAGCGACTCACCGAGTACCCTCACCAGTTCAGTGGTGGTATGAGACAGCGATTGGTCATCGCGATTGCTCTATCACTCAATCCAAAGCTGATCATTATGGATGAGCCGACTACAGCACTCGATGTGGTGGTCCAGCGCGAAATATTGCAGCAAATCTATCAGCTACGTGAAGAGTTTGGATTCTCGGTTCTTTTTATTACCCACGATTTAGCCCTGATGAGCCAATTGTGCGATCGCATTGCCATCATGCGTCATGGCGAAATTGTCGAGGTTAATCAGTCTAAGCAAATTCGCAACAACCCTCAGCACCCATATACACAAAAACTGTGGGCCTCATTCCCGAACATTCACGAAGGTAAACATCAACAGCAAGGAGCCCTCGCATGAGCCAACCCATCATTCAACTTAACAATGTGGTTAAAGAGTTCACTATTGGCGGAGGATTTGCGTCTGTTGAACGATTTAAAGCCTTGCAAGGGATAACCATCAACCTGCATAAAGGCCGTACCTTAGCGCTAGTTGGAGAATCTGGCTGCGGTAAGAGTACTTGCGCACGCTTGATCACTAAGGTTTACCCAACTACATCTGGCGAGATCCTGTTTAACGGTAAGAACATTGATGAAATCACCAGTAAAAAAGAGCTGCTGGATTATCGCAGCAAGGTGCAAATGGTGTTTCAAGACCCATTTGGATCGTTAAATCCCACCCAAACCATTGAGCACCATTTAACTCGTCCACTGAAGATACACAAACAAGTGGCAAACAAAGCCGATATTCCCGCTAGGCTGAAGGAGCTGATCGAGTTAGTGGAACTGGCTCCTGATACCTTAGGCAAGTACCCACATGAGCTAAGCGGCGGCCAAAGACAAAGGGTGAATCTGGCAAGAGCACTCGCGGTAGGCGCTGAGGTCATTCTTGCCGATGAGCCGACCTCTATGCTGGATGTCTCCATTCGTCTAGGTGTCCTCAACCTGATGCAACGAATGAAAAAAGAGCTCGGTATTGGCTTTTTGTACATAACCCACGATCTCGCGACCGCGCACTACATTGCCGAAGAAACTGCCGTGATGTACAAAGGGCAAATTGTTGAATGGGGTGATACTCAAGCGATCTTAACTGATCCGCAACATCCATACACCAAGCTACTGATCTCTGCGGTACCCGACCCCGATCTGCCATTTGGTCAATTAGTGGAAAATGAACCAAACTATTCTTTAGATGCCGATCAAATCCGTGAGCAAAGTGCGATTGTTAAAGAAGGGTTTGATCAAGTTGGACCAAATCACTTTGTAAAACAATGGGTTAAGGCAGCATGAGTCAATTAGATACGTGGGTAGAACAGATCGGGATCTGGTATCAACACCGAAAGCATGATCAAGGTAGTAATCTTGAATCATTGATCCTGTCACCTCCAGAGCAAATTTGGGGGCCGTTAATTTCTGATCAACAGAGTAAGGCGATTGCCTGTTGGTTAGATGGTTGCCTGCGTATCTTTAATCATGCTCGTTACGACGCACCTGATAAAGCGTACCAATTTTTACAGCTGGCCTATAGCAGACTGCAAAATGTGGTTTCGAATCCGGCCAGTGAGCTAGAACTGAGAGATTGGTGTATGAAGCGCATGCAGCACCTGACAGTATTAAGCTTGGAGTTCTGCAATCAACAAAGTCATTGCAGCTGGCAGGAAGAGTCTCATCAATTGATCGATGCCCATGTTCAGTTTATGGCAGCCCATGCTTGGAATGAAGCGCGGAACGATGATCAAGGAACTTCGATTGCTCCTCATTAACATCTGCCAGCCAACAAAATGCGCCCTCATATCGGTTTAAAATATGAGGGCACAGCTTGGGCCTTAATCAGTTAGATATCAATATCCGCCACATACTTAAAGTCAGAAGTATTTAGGCATCTACTATCTAAGCTGCGCATATTCTCAGGCTCATTGATCGAGCTAAGAATCAAATTTTTCAGGCAAGGTACCCAATCTTGGGCATCAGTCAAAATACCATGAGAACCTTGATCGTAGGTCAAACTAAGCATATTCGAGAATTTCTTAGCGGAAATATCAGCCAGTGCTGGTGGTGTAATACCGTCATTCGCACCATTAAGAATGAGTACTGGATATTCCACCTTCTCCATAGAAACGTAAGAGCTACTAGATACAGACTCAACATTCATGGCTTGGCATGCTTCAAGCGTCAACCCATAATGAGTACTATTATCTATTGCTTTTTGTACATCCGCCCCCCACTTTGCTCGACTCTCATGATGGCTTGAATAGTACTTCTGTTTAACAGGTTCTTCAGAACAAATATTTGCCAACCCCATGGCAGCAAATTGGCTTGGATTGGTTGGGTCATAAGCTTTAGCCTTATTAGCAATCAATACGTCTAACCCAGATTCTATTTGTGCTTTGGTTAATTTCATTAATTCTACTGGGTTGAATGCACCATCTACCGGTTTACTGTCATCGCGAAGCATACTCGTCGTGGTCAAGTAACTAACAAAGAAATCATGGTATTTCTCATCAATCTGAGCAAATTTTGTATTTAGGTCCGATTTAAATTTCGCTTCATCGCAGTACCCAGTGCTACGTGTGCAAACTTCTAGAATCCTGTCTAGCGCTGCATAGTTTGACCAGGGCATATCCTTAATACCATTCATTTCGATAGGAAAAACACCGTCTAGTACCATCATTTGAATTGCATTGGATGTCTGATACCCTGCATTAATCTGCTTTTGCTCTTCACGCGCCATTGTCATGGCTAGACGTGTTCCGTATGAGACACCATAAAGTTTCCACCCACCCTCTATTTCTTTAACTTCAGAGAGCTTCTTTTCTAGCAATAGTAGGTCTAACGCATTGTTTACATTTGTATATTGGTTCAAATTCACGCCATCGTTGACATATTTTTCCTTGCAATCTTTAATCTGTTGAGCGGTACCAGAATCTTCAAATTCGCAGCTCAAAGAGGGAGTGGAATACCCGGTACCGCGTTGGTCGACAAAGTAAATGTCATGGTTGGCCGATAGAACGGAAAAGCGATTATTACTATATTGAGCCCTATCAATAGACATGCCGCCCGGCCCACCATTGAGGAACAAAAATGCCCCTTTTTTTGGGCCCTGAGAAAGGGTTTTGGCAACTGCAACTTTAATTTTTTTACCTTCAGGTTGAGTGTAATCTTCCGGCACTTCTAGAAGCCAGCAACTATCAACGGTTTTCGGCTGCACATAGTTCTTGCCAACCAATTGCAGTTGATTACATTGCACCGTCTGCAGTTGAGCCGACACATTTGATAGCGATGATAAGTTCACTAGTCTATTACTGGTTACTGAAGGAGTACTTCCTCCATCACCTCCCCCACATCCAGCTAGCGCTGCCACAATCGTTAGTACTGCTATTTTTCTATTCATTTACGAAACATCTCCACCAAAAACTAATTAGCGGAGCGTACTATCGATTTTCACAATAAAACATGAAAGGAATGGTCTCGATAATTGCGCCTTTTTTATTTTAAGAAGCGACAATAGGAATGCTGGAAATAAAGACGGAAAGATGATCAAGGGGAGTTACCTTGATCATCGTTTCGCAATAATCAGGTAATCTGCTGAATTTTAGGCAAAAAAAAGCGAGCTCGGAGAACTCGCAAAATATTCAGAATGAATGTAACAATATGAGCCAATCTATCAGGGATAATCCTATCCCTCATTCATCAGAAAGGACAAAAGGTTGTCTATTCGGGATAAATATTATCCAACTGCTCCTGAGTCAATGTCAGTGCACTGTCAGGGGAATGTAGTAGCTCTGTTTAATAGCGCAAAGAATGTAACAAGGTGTATATCAGGGTAAATAAACACAAAAAAGCCAGCGTTTGAATCGCTGGCTTCGTATCTTGCCCTATTTGATGGCTTAAACAGCCACCTCATCTAGCGCTCTGAACACAGTTTCGTCTAAGTGACCTTCAAAAACTTGTTTACATACCTTACGACGCACAGCCAAACCTGCAATTAAGCGCTCAATAGACAAATGCTTGTTCTCACTTTGACCATTGTATAGCTCTACCATTTTGCTGAGTGTCTCGTAAGGAATCGCTTCTTGACCGACTCGTAGGTAATCAAGCTTGTCAATCAACTCCAGACACTCTTCTTGGATTGAGCTATGGGAATGCCCTGTCATAGCGGCTAAAGCCGATATAGAGCGTTCTAGAGCCTCTGAGGAGGTATATTTGGATAGAGTAATGGTAATTTCATCCGCATTGATCTCAACCAGGTGCTTACGTTGCTTAACACGACGGCCTAACTTACCGCGCGGTGAACGCTCTTTGCGTTGGATTGGCTCAAATTCACCATCGATGATCTGAGACATCTCTTCAAGCTGCTGTTTTGACACCATTTCGTTACGAAGCGGGTTTGGCAAGGTTGGAGCCATATTACGCTTACCCGCGTTGGTAGTTCGAGCGCGCGAGTAACGCAACACTTCTTCGGCATCACACTTAATATCAAACTGATAATCTTTGACTTTACCATTTTCGATCATTGCCGAGATCGTTAAGTGGTAGCCCCAAAGGTTGACCAGAAATAGATCTTCGGTGCCCTTATCTTCAGCCAGTCTCTTCAACTCGCGGATCAGATCCATCGAGAAGCGACGCCATTCAATATTTCGCGCCAGTTTCTGGTTCAACTCACTCAGTAACATCACGTCTGAATGACGACGCGACATACGACTGCGGAAGTAGCTGTACAGCTGAAACACTAAAGTATGCTGCTTTAGGATTTCAGGCGGAAACAGGAAGAAATAATCACGCGTAAGCAGTTCTTCGTAGAACGATGGTTCCCATACTAGGATGTATAGGTTTGGTTTAATGCGTATTTCGCCGTCAGCGCCCTCTGTAGGGGCTTCTTCCGATGCGGTAATGGTACGGGCTAAAAATCTAAAACGATCGCTCTTGAAGCCTTCTGGCATGTTCTCGCTAAGCCATCGACCAGTAAGCTCGTGCAACTGAAAGTCAGTGAACTCAATTCGATCAATACTGTCACGAATAGAATCACGGGCCGGACCACTGTCTTTTTTCCCACGCAGAGAAAGAATATCGGTGATGTACAGCGGAGTTTTATTCGGTACATGAGTACCATCCAACTGGTACTGATGTTGGTGATGCTCATGATATTGCACAGTCAAAGTGAACAGCGCGAATAAGGTCATGAGATCATCGACGGTCATTATGTTTTTAGATGATCGTGTTTCGATCACAGCACGTGTTCCCGAGATCGACACCATACTTTTTTGATAGCTTTTACGCGTACGTGGCGGCGCTAAAGCTTGATCTATGATACCAGCCCAGTTGGTTGGTGAGACAACAAACTGATCTGCTTCATCTTTCATTGCTGGTGGCGTGTTTAGCCCGTGCTCATTCAATAATCGTTTATTGACTTGTGTTTGCGCCAAAGCTTTTGAGCGTTTCTGTTTCTCGGTTTGTTTAACAGACTCTGTAACCAGACTCGTTGCACCTAAAACGGAGATTAGCTGATTGGGGTTCACGAAACGGTGTAGCATGGTTTTACCAGCCAGACCTTCTTCAAATCGAACAGGAACTTGCTGAAAAAGACCAATATTGACGGCTGCGCGTAACCTTTGCTGGATAGCTGCGCGGGTTACTTGACCATCAGTGGCATCAATCAGTTCAGTTGTAGAAACTAATCCATCTTTGCTACTAAAACCTCTTAGGGAAATGAGATTAAGAAGTTCGACGATACTTTTCGTAACGCCTTTGAAGTGTTGGTACTGTTCTATCCAATTAACAGCAACTTCAGATACTTCAAATAAGTGTCCATCTTTGTGGCTTCTTGGCGCTTTGATCAGTAGTTTTTCGTCTGAGCTCATTATTAGATCCGTGTCACACTAGCCGTAATATCGCTATAGTTCCGAAAGAATAAAGAAAAAAAGATCATAAATAAAGAAAAAATTATTGCTTTTAAATAACTGATCTTTTTGATTAATCTGATCTTAATAGATTATATGATCTATTGATCCGGGCGTTCTGATGTCTGTAAGTGTATGTACATAAAGAGATTTTTTTTTAAACCTTTGGAAAGCATGATCATGATAAACCCGAAAGCATGATCAATAAGTCTTTGAAAGCATGATCAAATATTACTAGAACGATGATCATCATTAATTCGAATCTATGATCAACGTGCCTATGAAAGCATGATCATCAGCCCTACACACTTTATCCACAGGACCAAGAATAACTGTTTGAGATTGACGACGAAACCTTCTCTTTTTCCTGGCCTAACTTCCGAAACAATGATCAAGGAAGACGGATGTAACAACGGGTATTGATTGTTATCTGAACAATATCTTTAGTTGAACGACAAGTCGTCTATTTTGCTGTGCTTTTATCGCTAGTCTTCATTGTTTCGAAAGCATGATCAAGTAAGTTACATCGTTCCTGAATTTGTTTAGTTGTAGTTCAACAATTCGCTCTCGCAATACCGTATTGGCTCTTATCTCTTAGTCCATCTGCATTCTTCCGTAATTCGGTAGCATTTTTTCATGCTTCCGGTGGTGAGTGTTACTTGATCATTGTTCCGATCTTTGATCATTTGTTTAGGATCTAGAGTCGCCTTGTTTCTGAGCTGAAAATTCCTTGATCATCGTTCCCTACGCATTAAAACTTGCCGAAAGCATGATCACCATGCCTTCCTTGATCATTGTTCCAGTAAAGTTCTAGCGCGGTGTATTTCTAGCATGAACGAATTTGGCTACTTGGGTGGAGGCTTCTTCATTTTGCTGCGCGACTTAAGTCAAAATTGCACCAACCGTAAAATAGAGCTAATTCTTAATCGTTCCGGAGAGTTAACTGATTAGATGCATTTACTATTATTTTTACATTGTAAATAAGTGATGCTGTAACACTTTTATTGTTGTTAGACTTTAAGGTTGTTATAAAGAACTTTTTAACAATGATTTGACCTGTTTTTGCTCTTTGACTTTAAAATACATGTCGTATTTCTATTTAATGTGATTAATATCTATAATTGTATGTTCACCTTTTTATTGTATGTTGTGCAAAGTGCTGTACAATAATCATCAGGTCACTACTAACGGAATTTGGCAAATGAAACGAGAACATACGATTGAGAGTCTCATTCAGCTAGCAGAAAAAACAGCTCAGGTTCAAGCTGATCGTATCGAAATAGTTTTGGAAGAACGCAGCGATGAGCATTTTCCTCCAATGTCGAAAGCGTTGATGGAAACGCGTTCGGGCTTAACTCGACGTAAATTGGATGATGCAATTAGCAAGCTTGAAGAGTCTGGCCACCAATTCACTAAGAATAATGCCAACCATTATTCAATCTCTTTGCAAGAAGCGCATATGCTGATGGATGCGGCGGGCATCCCTAAGTTTCATGAACGTAAGAAGAATGGTGACAATAAGCCATGGATCATCAACGTACAAAACCAAAAGGGTGGTACAGGTAAGTCGATGACAGCGGTACACCTTGCGGCTTGCTTAGCGCTGAATTTAGATAAGCGTTACCGTATTTGTCTTATCGATTTAGATCCTCAAGGGTCACTACGTCTATTCTTAAACCCACAAATTAGTCTGACCGACCACGACAACATCTATTCAGCCGTTGATATCATGTTGGATAATGTGCCAGAAGGGGTGGAAGTCGATAACGAGTTCCTACATAAAAATGTCCTGCTGCCCACGCAGTATCCAAACTTAAAGACGGTTTCTGCTTTCCCTGAAGACGCGATGTTTAACGCTGAAGCGTGGCAACACTTATCGCAGAATCAGTCTTTGGATATCGTGAAGCTGCTGAAGGAAAAACTGATCGATCAGATTGCTGACGACTTCGATGTCATCATGATTGATACTGGTCCACACGTCGATCCACTGGTATGGAATGCTATGTACGCCTCAAACGCGCTACTGATTCCGTGTGCTGCGAAGCGTTTGGACTGGGCATCAACGGTTAACTTCTTCCAGCATTTGCCAACTGTGTACGAAATGTTCCCAGAAGATTGGCAGGGTCTTGAGTTTGTTCGTCTGATGCCGACTATGTTTGAAGATGACAACAAAAAGCAGGTCGCAGTATTAACCGAAATGAATTATTTATTAGGTGATCAAGTAACGATGGCGACTATTCCTCGCAGCCGCGCTTTTGAAACATGTGCTGATACCTACAGCACGGTATTTGACTTGACGACAGGCGACTTTGAAGGGGGTAAGAAGACCCTAGCGACTGCGCAAGATGCGGTACAGAAAAGTGCATTAGAACTTGAACGAGTTCTGCACAGTCATTGGTCATCATTAAATCAGGGGTAATTAGAAAATGGCAATTAAAACTTCAGATTTAAACGCGAGATTATTTGGCAAGGCGAATAAGCGTCATGTCACTACACCACAAGAAGCGCAACAAGCGGCGAAAGAACAAGCTCAGGTGATTGAACTTGCCGTTGCTGGTGAAGAGAAAGTTCAATTCGAATTAGTGCGTATTCCTGCTGAAAAAATAGGTGAGTCAACGGTTGTATTTGCAGAAAACGCTCGTGAGCAGTCGTTTTTAAACGAACATGCGTTATCAGATGTATTGGTTACGTTGAAAGAGCGTGGTCAGCAATATCCAGCAGTCGGTCGTCGACGTGAAGATGGCAAGATTGAAGTCCTCGATGGTAGTCGCCGTCGCATGTCTTGTATTCTTGCAGACAAAGAGTTCATGATTTATGTCGGAGAGAATATTAGCACTGAACACGCTAAGTTCTTGTCTGATGTCGCGAACGCTCATAAACCTTTGTCTTTGTATGAGAAAGGTCGCGAGATGCTAGCTAAACTTGAAAGTGGGGAAGCAGAAGATCAAAAAGCTTTAGCCAAGATGTTCCAGTGTAGTGAAGCACTAGTGAGTGGCGCACTCAAAGCTGCTGATCTTCCGCTTGAACTTCTACAAGCTTACCCAAATGTGGCTGAGCTGGGCCGCCCAACAATCGTTAAACTGCATAAGCAATTTAATGCTTTGGAGTCAGATAAGCAGAGCAAACTTCTCAATAAGTGCAGCTCAGATGAAGGTTTTGTTTGGCAGCGTACTCAATCTCAAGGGGTGGCTCGAATCACTAAAGAAGTGACAGAAACCATCGAAGCTTGGATTGAAGAGCTATCACCAACTAAGAAATCCGCCGTGGCTAAAACAGAGTTAGTGAAGGGTCGCGCTAGCTATACCCGCAAAGGCAGCAACTTGACGTTAAACCTGAAAAAGGTTGATGACGCTTTGATGCAAGAGTTACTAGACCTAGTTGCGAAGAAGCTACACTAAGTCATCACACTCATTTATTAAGCCGCTATTTGCGGCTTTTTTTATGCCATAATATCGCTAACTCCAATCCTATCGTGCTTATGAGTTTATGACTGCAATCAAAGACTATTTTTCCAACTTGCTCGCGTTGTCCGCTAAGTCTAACCATCGCTATGGTGTTGTGTTACAAGGTAGTGAGCATTGGCAGAAGCAATGCCTCGATACTCTTTTTTCTTTGGTTGCTGGTAAAGATGTTTTCTTGCTTGGGGGCGATTGTAATGATGAGGTGGAAAAACAAGTCGGCTTCAAGAAGGGTCATCAGCTCTTAGGGCAAGAATGCCTATTGTTGTGCTGTGATTTCCGGGAAGGGTTTGACGCTAATAGCTTTACTGCTGCAACAGGCTGTGTGAAAGGTGGTGGGCTGGTGATCATTCTACCTGAGAAAACCAGCAGCCCAACGCTTGCCCAAACATGGTTAAACAATGCTTTTCACAATCTCATTGTGGTTGAAGAGGACGGCAAGTTATCCATGCCTCCGTGCAGTGAAAACCAAGCTCATGAAAAGTTTGAACAGCAAAACCAGGCTATTGAGAAAATCCTTAAAGTCGTTGAAGGGCATCGCAAGCGTCCTCTAGTGATGACCGCTGATCGTGGCAGAGGAAAAAGCAGTGCTTTGGGCATTGCTGCCGCGAAACTGATGCAAGAACGGTCTATCCATATCGTGGTGACGGCACCAAGTTTAGCGACCGTTCAGCCAGTTTTTGAGCATGCTCAACGGTTGCTACCTCAAGCAACTGCTGATAAAGGCCGTCTTCAATTTCAGCTATCAGTGCTAGAGTTTGTTGCGCCGGATGAACTGCTTCGCAGCCAGAAAACGTGTGATTGTCTGTTTGTCGATGAAGCGTCAGCTATCCCCATTCCCATGTTGAAGACTATGGTTGAACAGCATCATCGCGCTGTTTTTTCGACCACGATTCATGGCTATGAAGGATGTGGCCGAGGCTTTAGTGTTAAATTCCAAACATGGCTAAAGCAACAACGTCCTGGTGCTCGGTTTTTCCATTTGGATGCACCCATCCGTTGGAGCGTGGGTGACCCGCTTGAGCAATGGCTCTTTGATACGTTCCTATTAAATGCTGATTTGGCCGATGTGAAACAGCAAGCTTCGTCGAATCAACTTATCCAGTTAGATAAGCGAAAGCTCGTCGCTCAAACTTCGATTCTAAGAAGGTGTTTTGCTTTATTGGTGAATGCTCATTATCAGACCTCTCCCAATGACTTAATGCTATTACTTGAAGATGATGCGATACAGCTACATGCGATATTGGAGGATGACCAATGTCTAGGTTGCATGCTCACAGTAGAAGAGGGGAGGTTATCTCCGGAATTGGTTGAGCAAGTTCAGTTAGGTAAGCGCCGCCCACGAGGACATTTAGTGCCAAGTTTATTAGCCAATCAACTTGGCGTGACTGAGGCCGCTTTGCAGTCGAGCCAACGAATTATGCGCATCGCCGTTCACCCTAGTATGCAAAGAGCAGGTATCGGCAATGCTATGGTCAAGCAACTTATCCAAAGTGGTCGTTACGATTTTTACTCCACCAGCTTTGGTGCAACTGCGGAACTGATTCATTTTTGGCGTAGCTGTGGTTTTTTTCCCGTTAAGCTAGGCAGCCAGAGAGAGCAGGCGAGTGGCACTTATTCAGTCGTCATGCTAAGCGGTGACCTTGATTGGGGTCATCAAGTCGAGGGTTATTTTGATCTCTCTTTCCAATATGCTGTGAGTGAAACTTACTGCGAACTTGAGATTGAACTTGTCCGTAGTTTACTCGCAAAAGATAATGCTTCCGTTGAAAAGCCTAAACTGAATAGCCTAATAAAAAACTATTGCAACGGGGGAGCGAGCTTTGACAGCGTAGTTCCATTGCTCGATCTATGGTGGAAGAACTCGCCGCATGTATTGGATACCATGAGTGACTTTTTCATTCGAAAGGTGGTTCAACGTAAAGACTGGCAATGGTGCGCTAGAGAGTTCGGTTTTGCTGGGAGTAAGCAGGCAGAACAGGAGTTTAGAGCTCAGCTTCTTACCTCTATCATTAGTAATAGTTACGTTGGTAATTAAGCTGCCCAAATTTACACTGTAAAACAATGTTGGCTGCGCTCATAAAAGTAAGAATTTACAGTGTAAACAACTACTTTTTTACACTGTAAATTGAAATCACGCCTAACGCTGTTCATCAGAACTTGGCTCACCCATTGGAAAAAAATCATAATTTCCTGAAACAGTGCAACTCTATGTAATTATCTAAAAAGTAAAGATAATCTCCTGCAACTTTAAATCTATCAACAAAGACTCATCCATATTCCGTATATAAGCAACTTGCGAATTAATGATTCCTTCCTACACTCATTCTTAAGCAACATGCTTAATATCGGCTAGGAATAATAACAAAGTAGTTAAGGTTGAAAACATGGAATGTTTGTTACCTGAGTCATTAGATATCTCAACGGTACTCGACTCCGCGACCCAATACAAAACTTGGCTTGCTCAAGACAATCAACTCAATATAGATGCGTCACATGTTAGCCGCGTTGATGCTGCTGGTATTCAGGCTCTGGCGTCATTATTCCTCTCTGCCAAATCCAATCAGATAGACATTCAATTAGTACAACCTACTCCGTCACTGATCGAAGGTATTAGTACACTTGGACTGGATGATCATTTTGATATGAACACCGAAGTTGGAGAACTGTAAATATGACTAAAATTCTAGCTGTGGATGATTCCGTCTCAATTCGTCAGATGGTGAGTCACACTTTGCGCGACGCAGGGTATGACGTTGAAACTGCAAATGATGGAAGAGATGCGTTAAGCAAGGTGACAACAGCCAAATTTGATGTGGTGATATCCGATGTCAACATGCCAAATATGGGAGGTTTTGAGTTAGTGAAGGCACTGCGCGAAAAACCACAATACAAATTTATCCCAATTCTGATGCTGACAACAGAAACCAGTACGGATAAAAAGCAACAAGGTAAGTCAGCGGGAGCAACAGGTTGGTTAGTGAAACCGTTTAATCCAGATACGTTATTAAAAACACTAAAACGCGTAATCTAAACGGTTTCTTCTCACAGCAACGTCAATTGGTGAGGCTACAATATGGCTTTAGATATGGAACAGCTGCGCAAGATGTTTTACGAGGAGTGTCGTGAAAATCTTGAAGTGCTTGAAGATGTACTACTTAACTTAGACCCGGCTCAGGTAGAAGAAGAGTCAATCAACACCATATTCCGTGCAGCCCACTCGATTAAGGGAGGGGCAGGGACGTTTAACCTACTTGATATCAGCGAGTTTACCCACAACGTCGAAGCCTATCTCGATTTGGTGCGCAACAATGAGCGTTCACTTTCTGCTGAAACGATCGACCTATTGCTTAAGAGTGGTGACTGTATTCACAGCATGCTCGAAGGTCACGAGTTGGGTAACGAAGTTAACGTCGCGCTAAAAGAAGAAGTCGGAGTCAAATTAGCCCAGTTGCTCGGTGAGGCGCCATCAGAGACAGTCGATGTTCAATCCGAAAAGAATCAAGTAACTAGTAGCACGGATTCGAATCAACCGTGGAAGATCACCTTCTCTCCTCACCCTGAGATGTTTTTCAGTGGCAATGACCCATTACGTATTCTCCGTGAATTGAAAGAGTTAGACGAGTCTTGTCAGATCCTTGTAGATACGACAAAACTTCCAGAAATCGATGACATTGAAGCCGAGCTGTGTTTCCTTGCTTGGACCGCTAGTTTAGATAGCAGCGTTGAAGAAGCGCAAATCCATGAAGTGTTCGAATGGGTTGAAGATGAGTGTGACCTAAAGATAGAGCAAACACCGCAACCGCAGAAAGAAGAACAGTCTTCCGATCTTATCGAAAATGCCAAACAGCAAAGTAAAGCTGAGAGCGTGGAAAGCGCTACTCCCGAGGTAGTGAATTCCGCACAAAGCAAAGAACCGAATAAATCGACTAAGGTGGCTAAGTCAGACTCCAATGTGAGTTCAATTCGCGTCGATATCGATAAGGTCGATAGCTTGATTAACTTAGTCGGTGAGCTCGTCATTACACAATCTATGCTGACTGAAATTGGTAACGACTTCACCATTGAAAAGCTAGAAAAACTCAAAACCGGCTTAGATCAGTTGCTGCAGAACAGCAAAGACTTACAAGAAAATGTCCTCAATATCCGGATGTTACCGATGAGCTTTGCTTTCAGTCGTTTTCCACGCCTTGTCCGAGACTTGTCGAGTCGATTGGATAAACAAGTGGATCTACAAATTAAAGGCGAGCAAACCGAATTAGACAAAACCGTTCTAGAGCGAATTGTCGATCCTTTAGTTCACCTAGTTAGAAATGGTATCGATCACGGCATCGAACAACCCCAGCAGCGCCTTGAAGCAGGTAAGAGTGAAATGGGGACTATTGAGCTGAACGCCTATCATCAGGGTGGTTCGATTGTCATTGAAATTAAGGATGATGGTGCGGGCCTAAATTGCGACAAGCTGTGGAACAAAGCACTCGAAAAAGGCGTACTTGCTGCGGAGTCTCGCCGCGAAGAGTATTCCGATAAACAAATCATGAATCTGATTTTTGCCCCTGGCTTCTCTACCGCAGAAGAGGTTTCGGATATATCCGGTCGCGGCGTCGGCATGGATGTCGTGCGCCGAAATATCGAAGAGCTTGGTGGGCATATTGAAGTGGAATCTGCGCTTGGTGCGGGGAGTTGCTTTACGATTAGTTTGCCGTTAACCCTTGCCATTCTTGATGGACAGTTAGTCAGAGTGGGCGGTGAAGTGTATGTGATCCCACTCCTTACTATTGTTGAATCGATTCAAATTGATCCCAACTGCATCAAGCTCGCCTCTGGAGGAATCGAACTTTATCGCCTCCGTGAAGAAAACATTCCAATTCTTCGTCTTCAAGATGAGCTCGAAATGGGCAATAGCGAAGGTTTAGAGCAGCGTATTCTCTGTTTTGTTGAAGCGGCCGGTAATAGAGTTGGTTTACTACTTGACGAATTACTTGATCAGCAACAGGTGGTCATCAAGAGCTTGGAGTCCAATTACTGCAAGGTCGCAGGTATCTCAGGTGCGACCATTTTAGGGGATGGCTCGGTATCACTAATTCTCGATATTCAAGGGCTGATCACCAACTTCTTAAAAAGAGCCTCCGAAACTACTCACAAAGGCGTGGCAGCTTAAGGAGCGAGCATGGAAGCAGTGACAAGCGAAGTAACCAATATTCATGATATGTCAGATGCAGCGAAGCAGAACATAGAAGCCCAGGCAGAAGTACTCTTGGGCAATGTTAGTGGAGAGGTCAGCGAAAGTGCCGACTTCCTTAGCTTTAAACTCGCTCACGAGTTGTATGGCGTAGAAATCAAAGATGTGGAAGAGATTCGAGTGTGGGAGCGTCCAACCCCAATACCGCGGTCACCTCAATATGTTCGAGGGGTCATTAACTTACGCGGAATGATTGTCCCTGTGGTTGATCTTAGGTTGAGGTTCTCAGTCGGATCTAATGAATACCGCCCTACAACCGTTGTTATTGTGCTTCGCTATAGTGATGCGGATCAGGATCGCTTAATGGGGCTTGTGGTTGATGGAGTGAGTGATGTTGTCAGTCGTGGCGACAACGACCTGTATCCAGCGGTTGGCGAGTCTAAGGTAACGCCTTACCTACAAGGTTTGATCAACGTGGGCGAACACGTTATGTCACTGCTCGATACTGAAGAACTGCTCAATATAGACCGAATTCTGAGGGCTGAATAATGATTATGACAGAAGAGTTTCTCAGCTTCGTTTTAGAAGAAGAAGAGTATGGTGTGCCGATTTTGGATGTCCGAGAGGTTCGCGGTTGGAGCTCTGTTCGTGAAGTGCCAAATTCTCCAGAGTACATGAAAGGCGTGCTAGAGATTCGAGGGGAATACGTTCCTATAGTCGATCTCAGAATGCGTTTTGGCTTGTCTCCGGCAAAGATAAGTTCGACGACGGTAGTCATCGTGCTAAATGATTCACATAAACACCCGCTTGGCATCATTGTCGACGGTGTGTCAGAAGTTTACCCGTTAACAGAAGAACAAATAAAACCATCACCACATGTTTCCACTAGCGTCGATCATAGCTACGTGCGCGGCATTGCATCAGTGACCAACGGGCACTTAATACTTATTCATTTGGAGGCTCTCTTTGATGTTGCCGAGCTTCCTGTACCCAGCCAAGAGGAAGAGAGTTGGGCCTAATACCAAGACGGGTGTGGTCTATTCGTTTTGGTAATACACGTCAGAAGAAGCAACCAGTGAGGGAAAACTCATGGCATTTTGGAATCGGAAAACAGCGCCTGCTGCTCAATTTGAAGCGCCAACGCAGGACACACTAACTGAAGAATTTGAACCTGAGCATGAACAAGGTGTCACCAAGGAACAGCTTTTCTCTGCATTAAATGCAGCGCAAACGGCTTTGATGATGATTGACCGTGATTTCAATATCACTTATCTCAATCAAAAATCAGTCGATCTGCTGAAAACTCATGAAGCCTTGTTTCAGTCAATTTGGCCCAATTTCCGCGCTACGGAAGAGTTTCTATTAGGCTACTGTATTGACTTGTTCCATTCGAATCCAAGTCATCAGCGTCAGATGCTGTCTAACCCATCCAACCTGCCGTATACCACCAACATTCAAGTCAAAGATGTTCTAATTGAGCTTAACGTCGGCGCCATTATCGATGCTCAAGGGAACTATGTTGGTAACACTCTTGAATGGTCTGACGTTACCGAGAGTGTAAAACGAGACAATGAAATCTCTCGCTTACAAGCGGCTGTTAACCAAGCTCAAACCGCTATGGTGATGATTGACCGAGATTTCCAAATTACCTACGCAAACCAAGAGACTATTACTCTGTTCAAAAAACACGAGGCGACAATGCGAACGGTCTGGTCTGGGTTTACTGCTAGTGAAGAGTGGCTGATGGGACGCTGCATCGATGAGTTTCATCGCAATCCTGCTCACCAGCGCCAGCTTCTCGCTGATCCAAGTAACTTACCATACAGCACAGATATCACCATTGCGGATATAAAAATTGAGCTAAACGTTGCCGCTATCCATGATGCTCAGGGTAACTACATTGGTAATACGCTGGAGTGGCGCGATGTGACAGAAGAGCGGGCGAAGGAAGAAGAGATTGGCCGCTTGGCTTCTGCCGTTTCAGGTATGACGACTAACATCATGATGGCGAATAAAGATGGCATCATTACTTATCTCAATCCAGCGTTACAAACCTTGCTCAGCAGCCGAGAGAGCGATCTGAAGAAAGTATTACCTGGGTTTGATGCCAGTAAACTGGTTGGCAGAAATATTGACGTGTTCCATAAAAACCCAGGTCATCAGCGAGGTATTATCACTAACCCTGATCGCTTACCCTTTTCCTCAAACATTGCGGTAGGTGGGTTGGAGTTCAATCTAACCTGTATCGCAATGCGTGATGGTGAAGGGAACTATATTGGACCTGCGCTCCAGTGGGTTGATATTACCGAACAGCAAGATGGGCAGCGCCAGGTCGAATCACTGATTCAGAAAGCCATTGCAGGTGAGTTGAATGAGCGTATCGATACCAGTGTTTACAATGGATTTATGAAAGAGTTAGGTGATGGGATCAATAACCTGTTAGACACCATGGTGACACCTATCGGGCAATGTATTGATGTGATGAGTCAAGTTGCCGATGGCAATCTCAATACCACGATGCCAGAAGATAATACCGGTGAGTTTGCTCGACTTTCTAATGCGGTGAACACCTCAATCCTTAACTTGAGGAATATGGTCGATAAGATTACACAATCTTCTGCTCGAGTTGCCACAGCATCTACAGAGATTGCTGAAGGTAATAATGACCTTAGTCAGCGAGTTGAGGCTCAAGCTTCTAACTTAGAAGAGACTGCGGCAAGTATGGAGCAGATGACGGCGACCGTTCGTCAAAATGCAGACAACGCGAAGGGCGCGAATGAGCTGTCTGATGATGCGGCGAAGAAAGCTGGTAAAGGCGGTGAAGTCGTTGGACAGGCTGTCTCCGCCATGGCTGAGATTAATACCGCTAGTAAGAAGATTGCTGACATCATAGGCGTTATTGATGAGATTGCGTTCCAAACCAATCTACTTGCCCTTAACGCTGCGGTAGAGGCTGCACGAGCGGGTGAGCAGGGTCGAGGTTTCGCAGTTGTTGCGGGCGAAGTTCGCAATCTAGCACAGCGCAGTGCGGCGGCGGCGAAAGAGATTAAGGGCTTGATCAAAGACAGCGTTGAGAAAGTCGATGAAGGTTCTCGCTTAGTCGACGAATCCGGTGAAACTCTTAACGAAATCGTTGAAGCGGTACAGAAAGTGACAGAGCTGATTGCCCAAATTGCTTCTTCAAGCCTTGAGCAATCGACCGGTATTGATGAGATTAATCGCTCTATCACCACCATGGATGAGATGACTCAGCAAAATGCTTCACTGGTTGAAGAAACTTCAGCGGCGAGTCAATCGCTCAAGGATGAAGGTAAAGAGCTACTCCACCTAATGAACTTTTTTGCCACTGACAATAACGTCACCACATTTGAGTCAAAACCCAAAGATAAGGGCGGGCGCGATACCAATATCCGTGAGATTCGAACACCGAAAGTGGCGAACTCAAGCTTCAAGCTTGAAGAGGATGGAGACGAATGGGAAGAGTTCTAGCTCAAACTGAGAGTGCGGTGCCAGACAACGAAGAGTTCGAGCTGACTGGAAAAGACTTCAAGTTTATTCAGTGGTTTATGCACAAGAATGTCGGCATCTTCTTCTCGGATCGAAAAAGAACCATGGTATATGGAAGGGTTAGCCGTCAGCTTAGGCGGCTAGGCCTTAAGCGTTTTAGCGAATATCGGCAGATTATAGAACAAGACCCTCAAGAGCAGGTTAGCTTTATTAACTGCTTAACAACCAATAAAACGCAGTTCTTCCGTGAGTATCATCACTTTGAGTTTATCGAGAAAGTTTTGATGAAAGAGTGGCGCCAACAAGGGGTGAAAAGACTTAAAGTTTGGTCAGCAGGGTGCTCTACGGGGGAGGAGCCCTATAGCTTAATATCATCCTTACATTGGGCGAATGCGCTATCCCAGTTTGACGATGTAAGCCTCACTGCCACTGATCTCGACACCAAAGTTTTGGCGCATGCAAAAACGGGTATTTATAGTGATGAGGCTATTGCAAGTATACCCAAAAAATATCTTAAACCCTGTTTTGTTCGGGGGGTAGGGCAGCATCAAGGTAGTATTAAGTGCAAAGCTGGCCTACAAAAAAGAATCAACTTTCATCGGTTGAACTTACTTGAAAAGTGGCATTTTGAAGAAAAGTTTGACCTCATCTCATGTCGTAATGTGATGATTTATTTTGATAGGCAAACCCAAGAAAAATTAATTCAACGTTTTCATCAGCAGCTAAAACCCAACGGGGTACTGCTTTTAGGTCATTCAGAGGGTGTGCCTGCGAGCTTAGATATTTTCCATCATCTAGGACATACCATTTACGTAAAAAAGTAGGCGCTAACCATGAACTGGGCAAGAGCGGAAACACCCAAGTACGAAAACAGTCACTTTGATCGCTTCTATCATCCTTTAAAAGAAAAACACATTGTAAAGGTGTTTCCTGGGGGGGTGTATTGTAGTCGTAAGACAGATGAAATTATCGCGACAGGTTTGGGGTCATGTATTGCTGCGTGTATGTGGGATAAAGAATCAGAAGTGGGAGGAATGAACCATTTCTTACTGCCTTTTGACAGTAAGTCGCAGTTAAAAACATGGAAGCCAGAAGAAGTTGTATCCATTGCCTCTCGCTACGGCAGCTATGCGATGGAAATACTGATCAATGCACTGATAGAACGGGGAGCGAGGCGAAGTAATCTACAGGTCAAACTGTTTGGAGGTGCACAAATGTTAGGGCGCAACAGCATGGTTGGGGAAAAGAATATCGCGTTCATCTTAAGTTACGTCGAACAAGAAAGCCTTAATGTTGTTGCTCAAGATCTTGGCGGGCTAGAGCCAAGAAGAGTGTTGTTTGATCCAATCAGCGGAAAAGCTTGGATTAAGCGTATTCCATTTACTGAAATGCATAATCTACAACATCAAGAAGAAAAATACGCCAGTCAGTTGGATAAAGAAAGTCATCGCCCACATGACGATGACGTGGAGCTGTTCTAATGAAGAAAGTTAAAGTTTTAGTCGTCGATGATTCTCCTGTTTTTAGAGCATTGCTCTCGCAACTCATTAACTCAGATCCAGAGCTACAGGTTGTTGCCATGGCGGAAGATCCATTTCAAGCGAGAGATCTGATTAAGCAACATAACCCCGACGTCATTACTCTAGATATCGAAATGCCAAAAATGAATGGGGTTCAGTTTCTAAAGAATCTCATGCGTTTGAGGCCGATGCCTGTCGTCATGATATCCACGCTCACTCAGCATGGTGCTGAAGCGACACTCGCGGCTTTAGAGCTTGGTGCAGTAGATTATTTTCCCAAGCCTTCGGTCGAAAGCACTGCGGAGATGGTTAATTACAAGCAACTGGTTAACGAAAAGATAAAAATGGCGGCAGGGGCAAATGTAACAGGTAAAGGCTCGGCCGTTGAACCGGAAGTATTACCGACGATCAAAGGTCAAAGTAAAGTTGAAGTGATAGCGATTGGCGCGTCAACCGGAGGAACGGAAGCGGTGAAACAGGTGCTTTCGGCATTGCCCGCAGGGCTCCCTCCCATCATCATTACTCAACATATTAGCGCTATGTTCTCAACCTCCTTTGCTGCACGGCTTAATGAGCATAGCAAGATTAATGTCAAAGAATTGAGTGCGAATAGGGCGCCGTTGGTCAATGGCTGCGCTTATCTCGCTCCTGGAGATAAACACCTCGTTGTTGTACGACGTGGAAATCATCTTTATTGCCAACTGGATGACCGACCAGCGGTGAATCGCCACAAACCTTCGGTTGACGTTATGTTTGATGCGGTTGCAGAAACCGTTGGCAAAAATGCAATCGGCGTCATTCTTACTGGTATGGGGAAGGACGGAGCACAAGGAATGCTTCGTATGAAACAAGCGGGTGGCAAAACCATCGCGCAAGATCAAGCCTCTTCGGTTGTTTGGGGGATGCCCCGTGTGGCGGTGGAGATGGATGCTGCTTTATCTGTTCTCGACCTGAAGAAAGTCCCCAAACAGATATGTCAATTTTTGTCTCCTAATGAGTAGCCAGGTGACATACAACCTCAAGGAAGACCGATGAAAGCTAAAACAAGCAATATAAAAACTCGATACTTCATCGCAATTGGTTCGCAAGTTGTGCTCTTGTCTATCGCTATGAGTATGTCTACCTCTATCGCTCATGTAGCATTGACTGTACTCGCCGCAGCAATTCCATGGTTTGTATTGCCTAAGCGAGTGACAAGCGAAGTGCCATCTAACAAAGCCAGTGAAAAGGCTCTTTCGCCTGGCAGCACTCCACCTAGCGAAATCTCTCCGATGCTGAGCTTAATTTCTCAGCAACTAACCGACCCGCTTGATCACCAACGAAGTGTGGTCGATGAATCCGTAGAGACGCTCAACGAAAGCTATTTTGAGCTGCAAAAGCTAGCTGAGGGACAAAGTCAGATCACATCAGAGCTTGTAGATAACCTGCTCGGTAACCGTGATCATGAAAGCGACATAAGCCAAGTGCTACCTAAGACCGAAGCGATTATTCGTCAATTTGTCGATACCTTAGTCAATGTTTCAGAAAAAAGTATCTCGGCAGTGCACAGTATCCATGATATGTCGGACAAACTAGATTCGGTATTTAAGCTACTGGCTCAGGTTAGAGGTTTGTCCGAACAGACGAACCTTCTGGCACTTAATGCAGCGATCGAGGCTGCGCGTGCTGGTGAGGCTGGACGAGGATTTGCGGTCGTCGCACAAGAGGTACGTAATCTTTCACACAAAGCGAAAGAGCTCAACGATGAAATTGAAGCGGAAATCAATGTCGCGCAACAGACAGTGCAAGAGGCAAACAAGACGGTAGGCGAGATGGCTTCTATTGATATGACAGAAGCGATTGAATCGAAAGACAAGGTTGATGAGATGCTCCGCGGTGTCCAAGAAGTGAATATTTCAGTGGAGCAAGAAGTACAGAAGATACGTTCGAGTGGGGATCGATTACATACCCAGGTTGATAATGGTATTCGGGCGCTACAGTTTGCTGACATCATCGTTCAGCAGGGTGACTACGCTAAGCAGTCCGTCGCTTATCTGCAAGAGTTCATCAGCCTTTGCGAGCAATGGACTCGTCAAGATATCGATCAGCAAGATTTTGCCGAAGCAGTCGTAGCACTTCAATCTCAGATTGAAAGTCGAGGGGCGCCAGCCGCATCACAAGAAAGCATTGAAGAAGGGGAAGTCGAGCTTTTCTAACCATTAACATACGTTAATTACATAAGGTCAAAGGGGAAGAGTATGTCAGTAGAAACAGTGATTGATTCCGCAACCAAGCATGTCACCATTTTGATTGAAGGTGCGTTTGGATTTAATTTGGTTCAAGAGTTTCGTCGTTGCTATAACGATCGCCAAGAGTTTCGTTTCACAATTGATCTCAGAAAGGTTGATTACATAGATAGTGCAGGCCTTGGTATGTTGCTCAATATGCACAACTACCTAGGCCAGGAAGATGGCATGATTCGAATAACCAATACCTTGCCACAGGTGAGAAAGATTTTAACCATATCTCGCTTCGATAAGAAGTTTGCCATTGAGTAATAACTCGGAGGTTAGTTATGCATGTAATGATCGTTGATGATCACGCGACCAATCGAGAACTATGCCGATTCATGCTCAATCATCTAGCTGAAACTGTCACTACGTTTGAAAACGGTGAAGGGGTGGTGGAGGCTATGAAAGAGATGGACAATTTGCCCGACGTTATCCTGCTAGACGTAATGATGCCGATTAAAGATGGTTTCACTACAGCGGAAGAAATTAAGCATGCGTTTTCTGATGTTCATATTCCTATTATTTTTCTCACGGTACTTGATGACCATGTCTCGTTTGAACGCTGTCTAACCGTCGGAGATGACTTTATTCTTAAGCCGGTTGAACGAAGTGTTTTGATCGCTAAGGTGCAAGCGCATTGCCGAATCGTTAAAATGCATAATGAAGTAAAAGAACAACGCGATGAACTGAGCCAATTCCGTGAGCAAGTCAGCTATGACTACGCCATTGCGGAATCTATCTTCTCCAATCTAATGCATGAGATGAGTTCGCAGGTTAAAAACATCTATGGCATTAACTATTTATCTACTCCTTCAACGGTGTTTAATGGCGACTTGATTGTTGTTGCGAATCGTCCTCACGGTGGTGTGTATGTCATGATTGCCGATGCAACAGGGCATGGATTGCCTGCAGCAATTTCTGCGATTCCTGCGACTCGAGCATTTTTTTCTATGGCAGCCAAAGGGCTCTCACTCGGTGAAATAGCAAGAGAGATTAACGATGTATTGGTTCGTTTCTTACCTATGGGGATGATGCTAGCAGCCAGTATCTTTGAAGTCCGTGCAAATGGATTCGAAGTCTCTTGGTGGGGAGGGGGGTTACCTGACGGATACTTAATTGATAATGATGGCACTATTGTTAGAAGATTAACCTCCACTCATATGCCACTGGGGGTTCTACAAACCCACGAGTTTGAATCTGATTTACTTCACTTCAAACTGGAGCCCGACCAACAAATCATTTGCTACACTGACGGTGTTATCGAAGCGACCAATGAGTCTGGTGAGCAGTTTGGCCAAGAGCGCCTTGAAGCCTCATTTACCTGTCAGCAGTCAGTGATTCCCGTTCTTTACGAATCCGTACGTCAGTTTGCCGATGAATCTGTGGGTGATGATTTATCGATACTGACCATGAAGTTTCCTATTTTAAACGGCAACAACCAAGATGTTCCTATTGAACCCATTCAATACAACAAAATTCCTTGTAACTCTACGCTTCGGCTAGATGGTAGAGTGTTGCGCCAAGTGACGGTCATGACCGAAGTACGAAAGTTTTTAGCAGGCATTTTAATCAGTGGCGCTCACTTAGACTTGGTTTGTTCTGTTCTTTCCGAGCTGTTTGCCAATGCTATTGATCATGGTTTACTCAAGCTTGATTCCTCAATTAAAGAGCAACCTGATGGCTTCTTTCTGTTCTATCAAATGAAAGAAGAAAAAATAAAACAGATTGATGACGATGCTTGGATTGAGCTCGGAGTTAACTACGATCCTAAGCAGCAAAAAGTGACGCTTGATCTTGAGCACAATGGAGAGGGGTTCAATTACGAGAGGGCCCACAACTCGTCAGGGCAAAACCAGACTCACGGTCGAGGCATTATTCTTGCTTCTGAATTATGTGATTCGTTGGAGTATTCCAAACAAGGCTGTCGTGTTACCGCTGTGTACTCTATAGGTGCTGCTCATCACTTTCCGAGCTCTAGCTAACGTTATTTACAGTGTAAAAACGCCTTCTAGTGATGTACGCCTTAATTTGTCACACACTTGATACAGTTGGGGGAATAACTTCTATACACTCAAGTAAGGACGTACATAGGACAGAATGGCATGTGGAACAAGTTTGTCGCTTTTTCTGAAGACAAGGAACAGGTTGTCGCGAAGTTATCACCGGATATTACAGTGGATAATAACTTCGACACCAGAGGGTTAAATGATGCATTGGCAGCGATCGGTGCTGATGAGTACAAGCTACTTGATGATGAAGTCGCTCGATTTATCAATCTCGCCAAAGAGATGAAGAGTGAAGCTTATATCGGTATTTCGATTGCTGAAGTACAAGATGCGACGGTTGAAGTGGTGCTTTCTGAACATGACATGTTGGCGAGTATGGTTGTGGTTGGTGCCTACAAAGGCAAGCCACTTCGTGGACCGCAAATTGTGCAAGCTCTTGCACAGGCGCATGTTACCAAAGGCATTAACAAGCTTGCGTTGAAAAAAGTTTTGGTAATGAGTCATCAGTTAAAGGCGGGGGAAACCTTTACTCAGCCAGTAGCTAAAGGTAAAAACCCTGTCCAAGGCGTCGATGCTAAGTTCGTTCCTCTTGTCGAAGATCCAACCAAACAAGTTCTTGCTCCCAAAGCCTCTGATGAAGACGGCAAAGTGGATATGCTTAATCTTGGTGAAACCATTACCGTTTCTGAAAATGACCCTTTAATGAAAAGAGTTCCGGCGACAAAAGGCAAGCCTGGCATTACAGTACAAGGGAAAATTATTCCGCCTAAACCGGGCAATGACTCTGTACTTAAATCGGGTAAAGGAACCAAAGTATCGCCTGATAATCCCAACCTATTGGTCGCAGAAGTTTCCGGTATGCCCGTGTTAAAGGAAAAGAGTGTCGATGTGGAAGACGCGCTTTGTTTGCCAACGATAGGTGTATCAACTGGGCATGTTAAATTTAAAGGCAATGTGGTGGTATTTGGCAATATTGAGTCCGACATGGTTGTCCGTACCACAGGGTCACTGACTGTCGGTGGCTTTATTGAGTCTGCCGACGTTCAGGCGCAAGGCGACATAGAGGTTGCGAAAGGTATTATTGGCCACAACGTCTCTGAGGATGAGAAGAAAAGCTGTGTGGTGAAATCGGGTGGTTCAATTACAGCCAATTACGCGCAGTTTAGCGAATTGCAAGCGGCCACTGATATTCACCTTGCCGTGCACTGTATGAATAATGAAGTACGATGCGGACACAATTTAGTGGTATGTGACGCCAATGAAAGGCAAGGAACACTTAGCGGTGGTAGCGCAAAAGTCGGCGACAAAGTAACTTGTGTAAATCTTGGGGTTGAGGGTGACACCGCCACTCATGTGCATGCCTTTGCTCGCTTCCAAATGTTTAAAGATAAGCAAGCTAAGTTGAAAGAGCAGTACACCCAAGCTCAAGAAGCAACCATGGATATGGTTCGTAAAGAGTTGGAGTTAAAGAAAATTCCTAAATCAGAGCGAACTCCAGAACAAGAAGAGAAACTCGAAGCGGACAAGAGCGATGCCAATGCTCACCTAGAAAAAGTCAAACACGCTCGTGATACTCATGAGCAGGAGTTAGAAGTGGCATTAGAAGAATCTGTCATTGAAGTGAAAGGCAAGGTCTATACTCACGTAACGGTTCAATTTGGCGAAGAGAAAGTCACGACCAAGCGAGTTCATGGGCCGAGTACCTTTAACTTCAATCAGTTTGAAATTAAGTTCTCCTCAATGTTAGAGGAAGAAGATGTCGGGCAAGATGTCTAAATAGCTTCAATGTTTCTCATAAAACAATTCCACCCGCAAGCATCTTGCGGGTGGAATTGTTTTAACAATAGGCTCATACCTGACAGTGAATTTAGGCGCCGACTAATACTTCTTAGCGAGTACTACCAGTGAGCCAATATTTACATTACGATTAGAATACCGTGTTGAGTATTTCACCAAGCGCCTTGTAGGAAAGCGAAGTCTGGCCAATGGTGTAGTTTTCTTGCATATGTTGCTGACGCATCGCGTTATCAAACAGATAGCTTTCGGTCTGCTTTGCTGCACTGTCGATACGTGTTGGACACACTTGAGCTAGATTATTGGCATCCCAGCTTAGTTCTTCTCCTAGATCTATGATGTGGAAGCCAAAGTGTTCAATATCTGTCTTGTATACTGGGTAGCGATAAACGACTTGCGGAACATTAGCGATCAAGCCTTCAAGGAATTGGTTCCCCCAACCTTCAAGCCAGCTTGGGTAGGTTACAATATCAGCGTGGACATAAGCATCCCACAATGAGTAGGTTTTGATGCCGTTTTTGCTACCACGCGAGTGCTCGATGCGATGGTTAATATCAAGCAAAGTCACATTCATCTGGTCTGCTTTCGCTTTGAGTTTATCGTAGTATTCATCTTCTTCATTCATACCTGCAAGAACAAGAATGATTTGGCTATCGGGCTGAATTTGTTGCCCATTATAGAGAGTTCTACCGATCCAGTCAGGGAGCTTTTGGTTTAGTGCCGCAATGAGATCAATGGCGAGCTCTATGCCTTTACGCGCAACAATCCGTGTGGCTTGCAGGATAACAATGTCCTGATCTCGAATGCCAAACTCACTTCTAAGATCTTGATTGTAGTCATCGATCTTCCAGTCTGAATGGTCAAAGTCGAATACATTGGGTACAACAGTCGACTCATAGCCTGTCGCATTTCTTAATGATTCTTTAGCTAACTTGTTGATGACGCAGTGCTTGTCTTGCGGGCGCTGTGGAGGAAAATGCTTGTCGAGTATCTGCTGAATGCTTGGGTAGCAAGGCTGACTAAATTTCTCACGTTCCCAGTGAAAATCGTGGTGGTGATTGACTACTTTAACCCCGGTGTTCTCGATTGCTTTTTCTAGACCAATTGCGGCGGCTAAACTGTGCCCAACAGCGAAGATATTGTTGGGTACAATCACATCGATATTGAGCTTTTCTATGATTGCAGTGGCTTGAGACGCGATCTCTTCAGCTTGAGAGTGAATGGCTTCAAGCAGAGACTGTTCTGTTTCGAAATATTTAGGTGCAATGAACGCATCTTGAGTAATCTTGGCATTTAGTTCGTCTTCATAGCGCAGAGCGTTGATGCATTCTGCTTCAACACTGCCAGAACTGCCTGCCATGTAAAAGACTTGATGTCCTTGTTGCTCGAGCGCCCATTTCCATTTATCCATCTCAAGTGAAACGCCGTCTGTTTCGCCGACACGGTAGTGAGTTAACAAAATTCTCATAACTTATAGTTCCATAACAACTGTAGAGTAAAGGTTTAAACCTTGTTCATCGTTCCCCGGAGCATTTCGGCTTCCTGCGGCAACGCGATTTAAAATATCCATTGAAACATTGCCGCTTTGAACCTCGACCGCGTATGCTTTCATTGCTGAACCACCATCGATTGAGATGGCATTTCGTATTGTTTCGCCGTCGAAGAAATTGATGTCTGATTGCGCTAAGCGACTCACAAGGTTTGCGACATCAACAATGTTTACTCCGACGCTCATTTCGTGCCGTCCATCAAACAGCAAATAACCCACATGGTTGTCAGTTTCAATGAACAAACCACCAGGTTCACGGATGATAGCGTCAAAGTTATTGGTTTCTTTTCCCGTGCGTGACAGAGCTGCGTCAGTTTTTGCGACTTCATCTAGGGCTTTTTCTGCTTGCTGGGCACTAAATTGAGCTCCGGTTGGAACAATACTTTGTCCATCAATGACCGAGGGCACCAACCCGCCTAGAATCTGGGCATATTCTGAGAAATCACAAGTGTGTGAGTAAGGAATCACAGAAACAGGAGTTCTAGCTGGCAATCCGTTTGGGTAGAGTTGGTTAAACTGTTCAGTTTTAAGTGACAACACGGCACCAAAAGAAGGCAATGGACATTCGTCACACCAAACTTTGACCACTTGCTCATACGGCTTTTGTCCTTCCCCCTGATTACTAATGAAGATATTGACGCGATCTTTAACGGCCAGCATAGGGGCGAAGGCTTCCAGCGAGCCCTGGTATTCATAGGGATAGTTTGGATTAAACAGGGCTACGTCAAGTTGTTCAACTTGGTCCATCGGTGGGTTAATCTTGTCTGCTTTGATAGTGCGGCCCGCGATGGTAATGTCGTAAGCGTAGTTGCGAATATTAGGTAGGACCTTGACTTCACCGCTATGTTTAATGCCAATTGCAGCACAGTGTGCACTGTCAAAGCCTGCCGTTTCAATGTTGCCTTGTGCGTCGGCAAAGTAGTAAAAGCCTAAATAGGAAAGTATCTCTGGTAACTGATGTTCAGGATCAGAATATCGATGCTGATGTGACCACCTATGAGCGCCGACGTTAAGGTCTCGAGTCATGAAGTAGCCTAGGTTACCGACTAAACCGCGAAATGAAGGACCTGCATCGAGTCTATCTCTTAAGTTAGCCAGTTGGTTACCAGTAAAATGATAGCCAACATGAGTCTTTTTCAGGTTCTTTTGTTTTGCCCACGCTAGAGTGACAGACGTACTTGCTAGCGGTTTAGGTAACTCAATAGGGGTATAATCATCCGCGCTTGGAAGTGAGTCTGGTTCGAAATGTGGCATTTCAAAATGGATGCGTTTTAATTCAATTTCTGGATGAGATTTTTTGGTCGCGTTAAACCTAGCTTTTAAATCTGTTTCAAAAGTCGTTTCAGTATTAGGGTGAAGTGGATTGCCAAGTGGTCCTTGGGCCATTTTGAATCCAGTTATTGCGGCTGAATTAAAGTAAGCTCCGGCAGCGATGGTTTGTGGAACCCAATGCTGTTTTGCTAGCTTTTGGTCGCATTTGGACGAATTTTGCTTAGTTTTCGGGCTATGTGTCTGATTTTTCATGGGCGTTTTATATGATTGGGAACTGGTTTTTGTAGGGTGCAGCTAACCGCACCCATATGAGTTTATGATGCTGAGTAGGCCAGCTGGTATAGAGGTATCATCGCGGCACCAGTAGCGGCCATTTTGTCGCCAGAGAGTGTCGCAGGTGTAATGTTAGGCATAACTTCTTCATCTTCGAGGTAGTGCTTTAGCGAATTGATGCTCGCACTATGCAGATCTTTTACTAACTGAGAGGGAAGGAGTCCGCCGACAATGATCTCTTCTGGGTCGCAGATGGCGCGAATGGCTTGCAGTGCAGAAACCAACTGTTGTTGAGCATTCTTTTTCCACTCGATGACTTTTTCTGGGTTCTTGGCTAGCAAGGTTGATAAAATTTCTTCACGGTGTGGGCTTGGATCTGACATACCCAGATAGTCATACAAACACGACAAAGATGGACGATTATTGCGGTCGGGAAACAACTTACCGATACGACCAGCGTTCCCGCCTGCACCACGATAGGTTTGGCCATTGAAGAAGTGGCCACCACCAATACCATAACCTAGATAGAGATAGAAAAAGTTGGCATGGCGAGCCCGTTTAGAACGCACTGATTCCCCCAGCGCTGCTGCGTTGCCATCGTTGTCTATCCAGCATGGGCAATTAAATTGTTGCCCAATACGTTTTGGTATATCGATCTCTTCCCATTTTTTAAGGTGTGGTGGCATCGTAATGTTATTGCTACCTTGAACAAAGTTACAGCTGGTAGTCATCCCAATTCCAATCAGCTTAGCAAACTCTTCTTCAAACGCTTTTGAAGTCACTTTAAGCAAGTCAGAAAGCTCATCGATGGCCGATTCTGGATCAGAAAAAATACCGCGTATAGCACGTGAAAAGACACTTTCACCTGTGAAATCGACCAGCTCGATACTTATTTTTTCTAGCTCAATATTGATACCTAGGCTGTAAGCGGCGTTGGGGTTTATTCCCAACTCAATTCCGGGCTGTCCACGTGATCCTTTTTGTTTCCCGGTGACTATGATCAGCTCGTCATCAAGCATCTTCTTGGTTATTTTTGTTATCGCTGCTGGTGTCAGACCACTTTTCTCAGCGATTGCTGCACGTGTTGTGGGTGCGTTGCGATGGATTATCGATAGTATTTGACGCTGTGTATCGGAGCCAAAATCAATCACATTCAATCCTTAACCGTTTAGGTTTAATTTCTTGTTATTCATCCATTGGCTAACCACACAAACTCTAAGCATCTTGTTGGTTAGACTGTTATTGGACACTACTATTTGATTAATCACCTGAGGTTTCTTATTCAAGTTATTAATCAAATAGGCTCGATCGAAACCGAGCCTGAATTATTACATTAATACGTTCTCTACAAACGCTTTTTTCGCTTCAGTTGCGTACTCTGATGTAAAGAACTCAGAGCTGTATGAACGTTGCGTACTATCGACTAGTGCGTTGGAGTCATCTGCATCTGGGTGTTGAGGAGCTGCTCCGAACACTGTGTTTAGACCTGTCTGAGCCTGTGCTGAAGTAATCCAGTGAATGAATACTGCAGCCGCCGCTTTATTCTTAGCATTCTTTGGAATCATGATGATGTTACCACCACCTGGCATACCAAATTCTGGAATATAGAATTTAATGCGTTGCGTGATTGCGCCATCTTTTTGCAAACCGGCTAAATGATCTTCCCATGCTGGTGCCATGGCGATTTCGCCATCGTTGATACGTGTCAGGCTGTCAGCGTTAGATGCGGTGATGATAATGTTGTCTTTTTGCTCTTCAAACCACTGCCAAGTTTTGGACCATTGCGTCATCGCTGACTTGTCCATGGTGCTTTGGAAGTAAGTATCGTTGCTGCCAGATACATGGTAGATTGCACGTTGAATAAACGCATTGCCTGCACCACCTTTATTCGGATCGTTAACACCAAACTGCTCTGGATGTTTTTCAATCCATTGAGTTAACTGATCAAAAGATTGCGGTAGCGACTTTTCATCAACACGCATTGGGTCGTAGGCAAAACCGGTCTGGTTACCCCAAAACGCGTAAGCATACCCTTGGGTGTCGACTCCGACTAAGTTGGTGCGTAATTTATCGCTACCAGGGATAATATCAGTGAGTGGGCCATAGACGACGTTGCTTTGAATCATCATTGGCAGTTTGACGGTGTCCAATGCCATCACGTCAATGGTTCCCTGATCTTTGCGTGCTTCAGCGAGTAGTTTGTTGCGGTTACCTGCTTCATTTCCCTCAGGTACACGCACCTTAATGCCATACTCTTTCTCGAATGAACGGAAAAACTTACGGAATTCTGGTTGAAGGTACCAAATGTAGGCGTTGACCATTTTTTCTTTTTTGGCTTGTTCTACGATTTGATCCCAAGTCATGGTGTTTAGGTCATAAGCAAAAGTGTTCGTCGATAGACTGGCAGTTGTTGCTATGGCAGCGGTAAGAAGGAGTTTTTTCATTGTTGTGTCTCTTTATAATTTTCTGTTATAGGGGTACAGCTTGTTATGATTTAGGCTTTGCCTGTGGATTCTGCGAGGTAGTTACCTTTAAGCAGACGTTCAATAATCAGCATTAGAATGACATTTGGAATCACCAGTATCAGAGAAACCACCGCCGCATTCGGGCGAATAAATGAATAGCCCAGATAAGAGTAAAGAATGGTTGGCACGGTGACGTAGTCTGGTGAGCCAAGCACAAATGCAATATTGAACTCTTCAATACTGATGACTAAGCAGAAGATCAGTGATGCCAGTAACCCGGGTTTTAGCATCGGTAGGTAGGCATTTTTGAACGTAGTCCATGAGTTTCCCCCCAAATCTCGGCTAGCATCGATTAAGTCTTGTGGCACGCTCTTAAAACTCGCCGACAAAATGCGGATAGCATATGGTAGGGCTAGGACAGTATGACCAACGACGATACCTATGTATGCGTTGGAGAAATCCAGAGCAATCAACATTGAGCTGAAGAACACACCAATTATCATACCCGGCATCACAAGAGGTAGTAGCGTGATCACTTCTGCAATTCGTTTGCCTCTGAATTCAATACGGCCAAAGGCGTACGCAGTGGGCAAAGCCAAGAGAACGGTAAGGATTGCCACAGCAGGAGCAATGGTATAACTGTTTTGTAGCGCTTCTACCAGCCCCGAGTTTTCCCACATGTCTGTCCAACGGCCAAATGACAGTACTTGAGGTAATACATCTGGATAGCTCCATGGATGCTCTGGGTCGACTAAAGACCATAACAAAGCCATGATGAAAGGAACGCCGAGCCAAAAGAAGTTTACTGCGATAAATAGACCGATAGCGATTTTGTTGATCAGCTTTCCATTTTTGGTTTTCACTTTTGGAGTGCTCCCGCTTGGTAGAGCTTTTGATACCAAAGAAGTCATTATTTCAATCTCCCTTTCTTATAAGCAAGTGGCGCGGTTAACAGAGAGATAGCAAGCGCTGCGATAACAGCCGTTACCATAATGATCACGGCGATAACTGCACCTTTATTCCATTCCATAAACTCTGTAGAGGTAATGTGCATGAGCATTGACAGTGAGTAAGTGTTTTTCGGCCCGGCGATAGAGTAGAACGAGTAGTCGCCTAAGGCGCCAATGAAGATTAAGATCAACGAGACCTGAAGTGATGGAATCGAAATGGGAAAGATGATGCCTTTAAATCGGCTCCATGCAGAAGCTCCTAGGTCTGAAGCGGCATCCAATACATCATTTCGGATAGAGTTGACCGCCCCTGCCAGCAAGATCATGGCAAATGGCAGCTGCTTCCACACTTGTAGCATGATTACACCCCAGCCAAAATCGTCGTTTTGCATTCGGATGGGTTTGTCAGTGATACCTAGACCCATGAAAATTTGGTTAACGATACCGTGGTAAGAAATGACGTTTACCAAGAGAAATGCTGCAACTAGACCTGGGATAAACATTGGTGCTCTAAGAACCCCAGTGATTGTTGTTGACCCTGGAAACGGTTTGCGCAACCAAAGTACTAACGGGTAGGCCATTGCTACGGCGCCAAGCGCACCGATTACGGAAACCTTAATTGAGTAAATCAGCGACTTATGTAGTTTTGCGTCGCTGAGAGCTTCTTGCCAGAATGAGAGTGAAAAGCCACTTTCCCCCATCATATTGTGAAACCCCAGGCTTTGAGAGATCACCATATAGAAGGTTGACCCCATCAAAAGCATGATAGTGCCGACACCGGGAAGCAGCATCAGCCAAACTTTCCAGCTGGTGAGATTGTTGTTCATGCTGTGACCTCTTCTAAGAAGCGGATACCTGTTCTTGGAATCGAAAAGTTTAGTGATTGGTTGTCGAATACAGGTTTCTTTGGTAACTGAATGCGAACCTCGATAGTCGAGTCTTGCTCAGGTTGTACAACCAAATCTGTCACATTACCCATAAATGCCATTTTTTGTACATTGGCAGCAAAGCTGTTCTCACAACTGCTGGTGGCGACGGATGCGTCTTCTGGTCGCCAACAAACATAAACGTACTCACTCTTTGGCTGCTCACTAGACTCGACAACAAATTGACCTAGCTCGGTATCGATTTGGTAGGTGTTATCTTGAGCGAGTGGTTTTACCTGCGCAGGCATGATGTTTGCAGCTCCGATAAAGTCTGCGACAAATCGGCTCGCCGGACGATAGTAAATATCTTCTGGAGTACCTATTTGTTCGATTCGTCCTTTATTCAACACGACAATCTTATCTGACATTGCTAGTGCTTCTGCTTGATCATGAGTGACGTAGATGGCGGTTAGGTTATAGCGCTTTTGCAGCTCTCGAATCTCAAAACGTACCGATTCACGTAATTTAGCGTCGAGGTTAGACAAAGGTTCATCAAATAGAATCACTGCCGGTCTGGTTACCATGGCGCGAGCGAGCGCAACACGTTGTTGTTGTCCACCAGAAAGTTCGCTTGGCATCTTGTGAGCGTGTTCATCGAGATCTACTTGAGATACCGCTTCTTCAACACGTCGCACCTGTTCGTTCTTAGTCACTTTTTTCTGTTGCAAACCAAATGCAATGTTATGGTCGACGCTTAAGTGTGGGAACAGTGCGTATGACTGGAAACACATAGCGGTATTGCGCTTCTCTGGGGAGAGATTGTTAACGACTTCATCACCAATAACGATTTCACCAGAGTCTGGGGAGTGAAAGCCACCGATCATTTTGAGCAGTGTAGTCTTGCCACAACCGGATGGGCCAAGAAGGGTGACCATTTCCCCTTCTTCTGCAACAAAACTGATGTCTTTTGACGCTACAAAGTCGCCAAAGTTTTTACAGATATTTTTTAGTTCTAGTCGTGACATTCGATTGCCTTTTATTGTCGAAGTTTGTCTTTTGTCAAAGCGTAGAGTAGGGCACTAACATGACAAATATATTAACTTGGTTAATTTAATGTTTTTGTGAAAGTGTTCACGGCTTGAGCTTTGTTAGAGGTTTTCTTAATAAAAGATAATGAAAGTGTGATCTTGTTTGTGGAAATGAAGAGGTTTTATTAAGGTCGTTAATTTAAGTAACAAATAAGATAGAGCTGCCCAATTGGCAGCTCTGAAAAAGGGATTAGTTCGAGTTTAGAAGTGCTAAAAGCTGCTCGGTTTTGTCTTTCAACAATTGAGTACATGCCCTTGTTTCGACATTTAAGCGAACGACAGGTTCGGTATTAGAAGTTCTTAAATTGAACCGCCAGTCGGAGAACTCCATACTAATACCATCGGTGTGATCAACCGTTAATGCATCTGTCTCAAAGATAGATTTAATGCGCTGAAGTGTCGATTCGGGAGCGGCTAATCTGCTGTTAATTTCACCCGAGGAAGGAAACGCTGCAATACGCTCAGCCACCAAGTTCGACAGTGTTTCGCCTTTCAAACACAATAATTCGCTGACCAGTAACCAAGGTATCATACCGCTATCGCAGTAACCAAAGTCTCGAAAATAGTGATGGGCGCTCATCTCTCCACCATAAATGGCATCTTCACAACGCATACGCTCTTTGATGAACGCGTGACCAGTTTTAGACATGATGGCATTGCCACCATTGCGCTCAATTATATCTATGCTATTCCACGTTAGGCGTGGGTCGTGGATGATCTTAGCCCCTGGATTTTTGACGAGAAACGCTTCAGCGAGCAGACCTACAATGTAATACCCTTCGACGAACTGGCCTCGTTCGTCAAATAGGAAGCAGCGGTCAAAATCACCATCCCAGGCGATTCCCAAATCTGCATTATGTGCCAAAACGGCTTCGGAGGTATCTTTGCGGTTTTCCGGTAACAAAGGATTAGGGATTCCGTTAGGGAAGCGACAGTCAGGCTCGTGGTGAAGTTTAATCAATTCTATTGGAACACCGAGTTGTAAAAAGCGCTGTTCGAGTGCATCAACTACATGCCCTGCGGCACCATTACCAGAGTTAACAACTAACTTAAGTGGTGTGATGTTTTTGAGGTCAACGTAGTTAAGCAAGTGCTCGGTGTATTCAGCAAGATGAGAGGTTACTCGGTAGTTGCCTTTACAGGCCGGCTCAGTAAACAGGCCTTGTTCAGCTAGAGATTGAATTTCCTTTAGACCGCTCTCGCCACTAATGGGTTTCGCTCCTTCCCTTACTAGCTTTAATCCGTTGTAATCTATGGGGTTGTGACTCGCGGTAATCTCTACGCCGCCATCAACATCCATAACTTGCGCATAGTAGTAGATTTCTTCAGTACCTGTTAACCCAAGGTCTATGACATCGACCCCAGCATCCATTAACCCTTCTGCTAGCGCTTGTTTTAGAGGTATCGATGTTGCTCTGGCATCACCTCCCACAACGACGCTACGTGCGTTGAGATATTGACCAAAAGCGCGGCCAATCCGATAGACGATATCGTGATTAAGCTCTTGTTCCAATTTGCCACGAATATCATAGGCCTTAAAACAGGTTAGTTCTTTCATTTGCTACCCTTATGCATTGCTTGTCATTAATTGACTTTCTTTTTAAATCAATGAATTAGAAGTTTCTGGGAGTTTAACTTGAAGGTCTTCCCTCTGCCTATCTCACATTTTTACTTCTTTGTTTAAATTAACTTAACTAATTTAATTTAATCGCGATAGTATAGAGCGGAAATTTTGTGGAGAAACACGTATGAACTATGCACCAGCCGTAGGAATAAAATTCAACCATGATGGCACGGTAAGGCAATTTCCTGGCAATACTTTTATTTGCCATATCGACCAATCTTCTGAACTCATCACTTTGCTTGAATGGGCTCAAAATGAGCTTAAGCAAATGCAGTGTGGGACTAAATTTTCGTTCTTGCCGATATCGTCAATGCATATGACGGTATTTGAAGGGGTTTGTGATCAAGTGCGGTTGCCAGAAAAATGGACTACTAAACTGCCGTTAGATACACCTCTGGCTCATACGACCGATCTATTTGCCACTGAGGTTAGCCAGATTGGTGCGCATTCTGGTTTCGAAATGGAGTTTGACTATGTATACAACTGCCCAACAGGTGGTACTTCGATTCGCTTGAAGCCAGCGACAGAATCGTCGCGACAAGCACTAGCTAATTGCAGAAAGAGGTTGAGAACATCGACAGGCATTAACATGCCAGAGTTCGATTCGTATCATTTTCATATCACATTGAGTTATCGAATTCTGGAACTTGAGCAGGGCGAGAAACAGGAGTTGCAGCAGACTTCGGAGCGTATTGAAGAACGTTTTCAGCATGAGTTTGGACGACTTAAACATGGAGCCGTCGAGTTCTGTCGCTTCGACAACATGTTTAAGTTTGAAACACTACTGACTCTGTCTTAATTGGCGGAACTATCTGATATTGAGTGAGGTCTGTAATGCCTTTATATAAACTGGAAAACGTCATACAGAACTATGCCTGGGGCAGTAAAAATTCGCTTCGAGAGTTATTTTGTATAGATAACCCCAATAATGTTCCGCAAGCTGAGGTTTGGATGGGCGCGCATCCGGGAGGCTGTTCGAAAATTGCTGGGTCAGGCCACCTTTTGTCTGATTACATTGAGAAAAATCGAAAGGACGCTCTTGGTGATTATACTTCGGTTCGATTTGGAGAGCTTCCATATCTATTTAAGGTGCTTGCGGCAGAAACCCCACTCTCTATTCAGGTGCATCCTAATAAGCGTAAATCTGAAATAGGTTTTGCTCGAGAAAATGCTCAAGGTATTGCGCTAGGTGCGGCAAATCGAAATTATAAAGATCCCAACCATAAACCAGAGCTTGTATACGCACTGACTTTCTATAAAGCAATCAACGGCTTTCGTCCGATTGAGCATATAGTAGAACTGTTCCAGCAAACCGGGATAGCTACCTTCAATGATGAGGTTTCACGACTAAAAAGTAATCAGACGAGCCAAGGACTGAGGTCATTCTTTACTTCGGTGATGTCGGTGAGTGACGAACGTAAAGCGAAAGCGCTCAGAGAATTGTATCGTGCGATTGAGCGTCCTGCTCGAACCGCTATGTGTCGAGAAGCACTATCATACTGCGCGGATTTCAAAACCTACTATGACGGAGACATTGGTTTATTTGCTCCTCTAATGCTCAATACCGTCGAGCTCGAACCTGGTGAGGCTATGTTTCTTGACGCGGAGACTCCCCATGCCTATGTGGAAGGTACAGGGCTTGAGGTCATGGCAAATTCAGACAATGTTTTACGCGCGGGGCTAACTCGCAAACACATTGATATCGCTGAACTGATCGACAATACCAAATTCGAACCGATCAAGCCTGAAGAGGTCAAGTTAATCCCAGTTAAGAAGCAAGGTAAGATTACCTATCCTATCGCAGTGGATGATTTTTGTTTTGATATTCTATATTCAGAGCAAACGCCAAGCCACCAGTACGTTCGCAGCGCCGAGATCGTATTTTGTGTCGAAGGGGAAATGACACTTTCTACCGACGACACACAGATACGATTGGAACCAGGTGAGTCTGTATTTATCCCTCATGACTCCATAATGTATCATTACCAAGGTATGGGAACCCTTGCTCGAGTATACAATTAGTCAAATGAAACTATGTTTTTACATAGGTGAGCAGCTTGAACCCTAGTTACTCATTAGTGGCATTGAGTTTATCGATGCTGCTCAAGGAGCTTACCCACCGCATGTTTACTGGTCTTGCTGATTTTCTGCATAAGCTCAAAGGAAGGCTGGTGGATACCTTGCTGTTCGAGATCTTCAAGCATTATCATCCATAACTTTGCTGTCATTTGAGAGTCGGCTAAAGCGCGGTGAAACACGCCATCATTATCAATGTTCTTAAAACGCACCAAGTCACCCAGTTTATGGCTTGGTGCTTCCTGATTAAGCCTGCGAGAAACCAATAGTGAACAGGCAAAATGGCCTTGGTAGGAAAGGCCAATACGTTCTAGCTCTCCGTCCAAAAAGCGTTTATCGAACGAAGCGTTATGTGCGACAAGGTTGTCGTCAGCGATAAAGTCACAGAATTCTGCCATTACCTCCTCACAGCTTGGCGCATGGGCTAGCATATTATTGGTAATGCCCGTATACCCCTCAATAAAGGAACTGACTCGAAACCCAGGATTCATCAGTTGCTGAAAGGTATCCACTACTTCGCCGTTAACGAGTTTTACTGCACCTATTTCAATGGCGCGATCGCCCATATTTGGTGATAAGCCAGTAGTCTCAAAATCGAGGACAATAACGGAATTTGCTGATGACATAAAAGGTTCCAAAGGGTAAATATGAGGTGAGTAAATAAGCGAGAGTTTTGCTAAATCATCGCGTTGATGAAGATGCTTGAGCAGCGAGCCTGATTATAAGTTCCTTAAGCCTGTCGGTAAAGGTGCCGCCCACCGCTAACGTGGTAGGTACTAAGGCTTGAGTGTGCTTTGCCATTCACTGAGTAGTTTTATGTGCTCAGGGCCTATTCCACAGCAGCCTCCGATGATCGTCGCTCCACTCTCAAACCACGTCTTACTGTATTCAAGATAATCTTGTGGTGTTAGCTCTCTCATCGCTTGAATGGTGTCATTGGCTTCATGTTCATCACCGATTGGGGTGAAGTTGTTGGCGTAGACGCCAATCTCGATTGAGCACCCTAGCTCATTAAGAACTTGTTTCGCTTCGGTCACCGCGTTAACCATGACCTCGGGTACCGAGCAATTAAAAAAGATGCCGCTGCCACCAGCTTTACAAGCGCGAGTTGTTGCCTCTCGCACCGATTGACCAGAGCGCAATTGAGCAGTCTTAGTGGTATCCGCAAGAGTAAAAGCGTAATAGCTTGCTTTATCTGTCTGAGATAGAACCGATACAATAGCGTTGAGTTCTTCCAAACTTGAGATGGTTTCCGCTAGCCAGATATCTACGTATTTATCTTGTGCCTGATAGAGTAGGTTAAAGATCTGCTTTGCCTCTGCTGGACGAAACAAATCTGGTCGGTAGCTGCCAAAGGCGGGTGGTAGAGCGCCCGCTACTTGTACGGCATGTGATGCTTTGTCAGCTGATAGTCTTGCTATTTTGGCTGCTTTTGCAGCGAGATTCGCTCCTTCAGCGTTGAACAGCTCTTGCCCAAGATGAAATGGAACACAGGCGTAACTGTTAGTGGTAATGATTTGAGCGCCAGCATCTATGAAGTTGGCGTGGGCCAGCTCTACGCATTGCGGTGACTCAATCAGTGCCTGAGCACTCCAGAGAGGCTGAGAAAAAGGCGCACCCATTCGCTTGAGCTCTCGTCCCATTCCTCCATCTAAAATAGTCAGTCTTTTCATTATGTCGATATTTGTTGCTGTGACTCTTCGTTGATAGTTAACCATCTTGGTTTAGAGATCAATGACCAAATTCATCGACAACAAGTCTGTCATGGCGTCTTAGTTTGAGGAATTAGCGCTTCTGTATCATAAAGACGCTAGCGGTTTTCAGACAGCTTCAAGATGGCGAAATGTTCACAGTGATTGAATGTGGCAAATGCTTGAAGCTCTTCGTCTAATGCGGTTAGAAATGCCGCTTTATCCTTTATTGAAGGCTCGGTGAACAGGTGGAGTACGTTTAGTACAGACTTCTTCTTATCAACCTTGCAGTCTGCCCGTGCGACTAATTTGCCATCCCATAAAATAGGTAAACAGAAGTAGCCAAATTGCCTTTTGGCTTGGGGGACGTAGCATTCAATCAGATAGTCAAAGTTGAATACGGCGTTGGCACGTTTTCTTTGAATAAGCAGATTATCAAACGGAGAGAGTATCTTTGCCCGTTTGCGATTGATGCGTTTGTCGAGCAACTGAAGTGCTTCGCTTTCTACCACATACTCGCCTTCACCTATTTTTATCTGCTCAACTTCTCCACTCTCTATTAATTCATGTAGCGCTTGCTTCACATGCTGTTTGACGTCTTTAAGCTGATAGGTCATCTCCGCGAGAGTACCAAAGCTGTGCGCTTTCAGGTAACTCATGACAAGAAATCGCGCGTGTTCTTGAGGGGTTGGCATCGAGGTATCGACGCTAGTGGGTAACACGCGTGAAGTTAAGTCATAGACTTTGTGAAACCCTCTTCGCTCAGCAATCATTAGATCGCCCTGCATGTATAGGTTTTCTAAGGCTTGCTTAGTCGGCTTGGTATGCCACCCATCCGTTTTATGGGCTTTTGACTCAAAGTCTTTTGCCATCAGTGGGCCTTCGGACTCGATGCGCTTAAGAACATCGCTCATCAATTGACGGTCATTGCAGTACCAGTGTTTTTGCTGACCGGATTTGATCGCCGCCTTTCGCGGTAAACTGTAGCGAAAGTTGCTCATAGGTAGATAAGCGGCGGCGTGAGACCAGTATTCAAAGACTTTACGGTCAGCGACAAGCTGATCAAGGTGCTTGGGTTGATAGCTTGGGTTACGACTCCAAAGTGTATGGTGATGGGCTCTTTGAACAACGGAAATCGTATCTATCTGCACATACCCTAGTTGCTCGAAAGCGTTGAGTGTTTTGCTGTAAGCACTGCCTTTTGACTTTCCTACGGGAAGCCCTTGGGCGATGAGGGCAAGTTTTTGTGCTTGAGATAGAGAGAGTGCCTTCATGTTGTGATGCTTTTTCCTTGTTGCTCCATGGACTGCACCGCATTAAAGCCGCGCAAGATATTCCCTAGGGTAATCACAGCAAAAATCACGATAACAATCGATAAATGCCATGCCTGACTTAAACCAAGTTGAACCAGCGCCATACTGACAATCGAAGAAACGATCATTTGCCCACCCCCAGACATTGCCGCTGCCGCTCCTGCCTGTTTCTTGTATGGTTGCATGACCATAGCTTGGGCACAAGGGAGTGCAATCCCGTTTCCGAGAATCATCAGCAATTGGCCGATCATCAGATAAAGAGGTTCAAGGGGACAAACGAAAAACCACAGCGCGGAGCTTAAATGCAGCATCGGTGTAAATAACAGTAATTTTTTGCTGCCAATCATAGGTCTGACACGATTGCAGACACTGGTACCGGTAATCATCCCCAGTGCGGGAATGATCGCCCATAGTGCGTATTCGTCTGATGTCATGCCGATCTGGTCTTGCATGATAAAAGGCATGATGGATACAGTGGTAATCATCAGACTAAAGTTAAGCCAACCTATGCTGGCAAAGCTCATGAAATAGCGCGATGTTAGTAACTGTTTATATTGCTGTACCATCTGTTTTGGTGACGGAATCTTGTTGGTCGCTGAGAGCGTTTCATCAAATCTGAAAGCGAGTAATCCCCAGGCTATAGCGACATAACCAAGTAAAGAAACGAACACCATCGTCCAGCCAAAGTGGTAGTTAATAAAACCACCGATAACAGGAGCAACCAATGGAGTAATGGACGCGGCCATTGCGATGTAGGATAGGGCGACAGGTAACTGAGCACCACTGTATCTGTCTCTGGTTGATGCTCTAGCGAGTACTGCGCAGCAGCCCGTACCTAACCCTTGCAGAAAGCGCCCTAATATCATGCCATTGAAGGAATCTTTCAATACAATAATCACCATCAGACCTGAAAGGGCGATCAGTAATCCGGTAAGCAGGACTTTTTTACGCCCCAGAGCATCGGAAATTGGACCGTAGATAAATTGTGAGGGGCCAAAGCCTAGTAAGTACACACTAACTAAAAGCTGTGCTTGGTCGAGCGAGATAGAAAAATCTTTCGCGATCCATGGCAGCGATGGGAAAACCAACCCCATGCTGAGCTGACCAATACTGATGATTAAACACGCCAGTAAGATGGTTCGAAACTGAATAGGTTTACTACTCATTACACCTCACCAGACGGATCGCTATGATGACCACGACGGCGTAAGCAACCTTCTTGGTCGAGCTTGTTAAGTTTTGCTTTGACTCGTTTGACGGTGGATAGGCTGACATCGCAGGCAGTGGCGACACTTTGCATCGTCTCGCCTTCAAGAAGCAAAGACTTGATCTGCTGATGCTTGTGTTTGTCGGCAGGCCGACCACGAAACTTCTCTTTCCAGCGCTCGGGATCTCCCTTTAACTCTTCTCGACCTAACTCAGCAGCAAATAGCCGATGCTGGATTTGAACTTTCGCGTAACCAGACAGCAAGCTGAGCATTGATTGAGTGTGAGTGCAGCCGCTTTGCAGAGTTAATGGTTCGCACAGGGTTTTGATGGTTAGCCCTTTATCAAGTAGTTCTTCTAGCGTGTTTCTGGCCTGAGAAAAGTCGCGGCCAAACACCGTTAACCACCAGATGTATAGTGTGTCGCCGGGCTTGACCTTTTCAAGTAACAGCTTGAAACCTGGGCGTTCCAGTGGCGGTACATTCCCCCGGACTTTGTCTTCAATGTGTTCACTCTCAGCAGCAGCACTTTGCAGTAACTCTAGGTGTTCAGCGTAGGCTCGGTTCTTAGGAGAAAAACGCGTGTAGATGTAAGTGGCCATAGTCAGCTTATCATGGTTCATTTGATGTAATGGCTCATAATATAGTGTGGTTCATATTTACAGTCAACACCAAATGAACCAATTCTTAAAATTTGCCCCTTAGTGAAATTTTTCTGCGGACTATCCTATCTTTATCAATGTGGCGTATGAAATGGGTGTGAATCATAAACTTACTAACCCAATCGTTGCTGCAGAAGATAACACTCAGTTAACACGCCAGTTGCGTGTTGTTTTTAGGTAAGGGCAGTTCGGGGCGAGTTATGACAGAGTTAGCGGCGACAATAGAAGCTTGGCTGTTTCAAGACAATGTCTCTCTGACGATGCTATTTATTGGCATCGTTTTACTCTCTTACCTATTAGAAGACCTAGCAATAGTGACCGCAGCGACTTTAGCGGTCGAGCAGTTGATGCCGACCTCTGTTGCCCTGATGGCGATATTTGTCGGTATCAGCACTGGAGATCTTGGTCTTTACTTGATGGGTAAGGCGGCGCAAAAAGTGCGCTTCCTTCGTTATCGTTTGTTCCGATACCAGCGAGCAAGGAGTATGCAGCGCAAGCTTCATCAGCAAGCGTTTATGACCTTGTTCATTGTGCGCTTTATTCCTGGTCTCAGAACGATTGGTTTCACATTGAGTGGTTTTCTAGATGTGCCAAAAATTAAATTCTTTATTGCTGTCTTGACGGCGACGGGTCTGTGGACAGCGCTGGTTTTTGGCTCCTTTTTCCAACTTGGCAACGCGCAATGGCTTCAAGATAGTCAAGTGAGCTGGCTACTTATTCCACTGGGTCTGTGCCTGATGTTGCTGCTAAACAAACTGATTACTAAAACACTTTTAAGGGATGCGTATGACACAGCTCGCTAACGTTGAAATGATTCCACAGGGAATGGTCAATGCGGGTATGCCCGTACTCCAAGAGCCTAAACGAGTAATTTCGCCGTTTGAATTCTTGCCTGCTTGGTTTTTCTATACACCCGTTGTGCTGCAAAGTGCGGCGTTGAGTGTCGTCCATCGAGATTGGGCACTGCCATTGATAGCCAATCCAGCCATCAAATTGAGTGGTATGGTCGGGGAGTCAAAGCACGATATTTTCACTTCTGCGGGTAAACAAACCAAAGAATGGATTCTTCCATTTATTACTTTGACTAAAACTGAGCAACGTACTCAAGATTTACTCAGTGATGCGAAAAGCCAGCTTGAGAAAGCAGAGCTGACGTACCCGCTAGTCGCAAAGCCTGATCTGGGTTGCCGTGGGGTTGGAGTGAAACTTATTCATTCGGACGAACAACTGCAAAATTATATTGAAACCTTTCCTGTCTCTGGTCGTTTCTTACTGCAGGAGAAGTCGCAATACAGTGCCGAAGCCGGGGTGTTCTATGTTCGGCAGCCTGGAGAGTCGCGCGGAAAAATCATCTCTATTACATTGAAGTATTCCCCAAGGGTAATTGGAGATGGTCATTCTACTTTGAGAGAGCTAATCGAAAAGTGTCCAAGAGCTGGCAAACTTCAGCATCTTTATCTTCCTCGTCATAGTGAATATCTCGATCTGGTTGTTGCTGATAAGGACGAGTTTCAATTGGCATTTGCGGGTAGCCATTCTCGCGGTGCTATTTTCCGCGACGGCAACCAATTCATTACACAAGCGCTGGAAGAAAAGTTAGATCAGATTCTCGGCGACTTTGAAGGCTTCCACTATGGTCGTCTCGATATCAAGTTCCAAGACATCCAAACCCTAATGAATGGTGAGTGTTTCGATATCTTGGAAATCAATGGGGCGAGCAGCGAAGCCGCGCATATTTGGGATAGCGATACACCGCTAAGCGATATCTTTACTACGCTTTTAAAACAGTATCGTTTGCTTTACCAGATTGGCTCTAAGCATAAAAAACAAGGCCACAAAACCCCAACATTGGGTGCATTACTGCAAGCTTGGCGGGAAGAGAAACTCTTAACTCAGCTTTATCCAATGACCGATTAACCGCCGCGCTTAGGAAGAAAAACATGAAAAATGTAATGACACGCTTAGCGACAAATGCTCAGACGCGCCCTTCCCAAGCTGTGGTGGGATGCATTGAAACACTCAATCAAGGTTACGAGTTTTTAGAAACGCTCAGTCAGGAAGATTATGTCTTTATCGCTCAGCCGCATGTGAGTAGCTCGATAGGTGAGCATTTTCGTCACTGGCTTGATTTGTTTCATGCCATCAAGCTTGATCCGCTCAAAATCGACTACAACGTTCGCCGTCGCGGACATGCAGTAGAAAGAAGCTTAGACGTTGCCAAGCAAGAAATCAGAGAGCTGGTCGAGTGGCTGTTTGAGTTACCGTCCAATGAACTTCACCAAGCCGTCAGTGTTGAAACGGAAGTCATGTTGTCGCAAACCCATGTCGAGGAAGTCTCTTCAACATTCGTTCGTGAGCTGACGTTCGCTGCGCTACATGCTACCCATCATTTTGCGATGGCTAAAGTCGTTGCCTCTTTACGTGGTGTCGACTCTGACAGCCATTTTGGCGTCGCGCCCACAACGGCAACTTACCAGAGGGCTCAATAGGTATGTGTACATTATCTTGGGTTTATCATGGCAATAATCACTACGAAGTTTACTTTAATCGAGATGAGCAACGTTCTCGCCTGCCTGCACTTGAGCCGCAAAGTGTTCTGATTGACGGTGTTCACTGTCTGATGCCGATTGATCCTGTCGGTGGTGGCAGTTGGATTTCAACCAATGAACATGGCGTTACCGTCTGTCTGCTCAACTTTTATCAAGGCATGACGCCAAATGGAGAGTTAACCAGTCGAGGTCTTATCATAAAACGTCTAGCGAGCAGTTGTTCGAGCCAGACTGTCGATAGCCGCCTGCTCGGTATGGATTTAAGCTCGTTTGCCCCTTTTACCGTCGTCTCTTTTGACACCAGACGCACCGCCAATGAAACCGTACTTTGGACTTGGGATGGCGAGCAACTAAGACGTTCTCATGCTTTTGCCCCGATTGTGTCTGCAGCGATGCACTTTGAAGAGGCGCGTCAGTATCGCCTCAAACTGTTTAATGAGTTGATCACCACCATGCCTGATCATGAAGTGGGTCGCCTGTTCCATCAAACCTATGACGCAAACTATCCGCATCTTTCACCATTAATGGAAAGAAATGATGCGCGCACTGTAAGTTTTACCTCGGTTGTCGTGTCTTCTTCTAAACAAGAAATGAATTACCAATCTATAGACAATCATCGCAATGTTGATTTTCGCACTAGCCTAAGTTGCCTTAAAAACGACATTGTCGAACAAGGAGTTTTCAAATGAAAAAGTTATTCGCCCTGCTGATCATGTTATTCAGTTTTCCTACCTTTGCTGCGGATGAGATTTATACCGGAATTTTTAGTAACAAAGCCGTCAGTGGCTATGACACCGTGGCCTACTTTACCCAAGGTAAGCCAGTGAAAGGAGATAGCAAATGGCAAACCGAATATAAAGGCGCTGACTGGTATTTCTCTTCACAAGAAAATCTCGACAAATTCAAAGCAGACCCAGATGCATACGCACCGCAATACGGTGGTTATTGTGCATGGGCGATTTCAGCCAAGAATGACTTTGCTTCATCCGATCCAAAGCAGTGGGCAATCGTTGATGGCAAGCTTTACCTTAACTATGACGCAGAAGTTAAAAGCTGGTGGGACGACGACCGTGCGGGTCACATCTCTGCGGCAGATAAAAACTGGCCGACATTAATCCAATAACAATATAACAATAATAAGGAACAATCCCATGAAATTTGCGCCACTAAAGCATATACCCTCTGCCTTTATCGCCTTTGTGTTTATTCAATCGCTATTTTTTAAGTTTTCTGGCTCTTACGAAACCGAGCATATTTTCGGCACTTTAGGTGAGTGGTCAGGAATTGAATGGTTTGGAGTTTATGGCGGTTACATGATTGGCTTTGCTGAATTCATCGCTTCTATCTTGCTGTTCACTCGATTACATGGTGTTGGAGCTGCCATGAGCGCGGGCATTATGACCGGTGCGATCTTCTTCCATCTGTTTACTCCGTTAGGTGTGGTTATGCCAGAGTTTAATGCGATGGGCGAAGTGGTGGGCAGTGATGGAGGTCTACTGTTTGGTATGGCGTGTATCGTGTGGAGTTGCGGTGTCTTCTTGTTTATTCGCGACGTTAAAACACAAGGTACATTCACTCACAGCCTGTTAGCGAAAGGAGCTTAGTATGATTGATAGTCCTTTTCGATTACCGCGCAAAACACCATTTGGTATTGGAGAATCCGTCGTAGAGTGGGCGACAGGTCTTGCTACGCTCGACTCGTTGTACAAACAAGATGCGCTACCGGAAGACAGTTTTGAGTTTATGCATGAAGCGTTGGCTCGAATTGGTACTCAGTATCAGGTTGATCATGGCAGCCTTGAGAACATCCCAGCGGAAGGCTCGGTTTTAATCGTTGCCAATCACCCATTTGGTGGTATCGAAGGGATTATTCTCGCTTCTTTGATTTCTAAAGTACGCAAAGATGTCAAAGTGCTGGCGAATGAGCTGCTCAAGCGCATACCAGAGCTTGATGAGTTGTTTATTGGAGTTGATGTATTTGGTGGTGAAAAAGCCAAGCGAACCAATCGACAAGCGATCAAAGAGGCCAATCATTACCTCAAGGAAGGAGGAGTACTGATAATCTTTCCTGCTGGCGAAGTCTCTTCGTGGCAAGCCAGTGAGAACAAGATTACTGACAAAGCTTGGAGTAAATCAGTCGCTAAGTTTGTTAAGCATGCCGAGGCGACCACTGTTCCGCTTTTCATCAATGGAATGAACAGTAAACTGTTTTATCAGGCAGGGCGAATTCATCCATTACTCAGAACGGCGATGCTAGGTCGGGAGCTACTCAACAAGTCGGGAGAAACCATCTCTGTCTCAGTGGGTAATCCTATTCCTTACAGTGAGATTAAAGACTTCGATAACGAAGAGGATATTACTCAGTACTTTCGATTAAACACTTATCTGATGGGGAGTATGGGCAACGAGCAAGCGCCGACCCTACAAGATGAGAACGCTGAGCCTATTATTGCGCCTGTGTCTGTCGAGACATTAGAAAGCGAATTGCTCGCACTCGAGTCTTATAAGCTGCTAGAGCAGGGGGATTTCGAGGTTTTCTGCGCGCCAACGCCAAGCATGCCAAGCATGATGCGCGAAATTGGCCGAGTTCGGGAAGAGAGCTTTAGGGAAGTAGGCGAAGGCAGTGGACGCAGTTGTGATATCGACCAGTTTGACCAGCATTATTATCAGCTCTTTGTATGGAATAAGGCTAACCGCGATTTAGTCGGTGCTTACCGTTTGGGTTTAGTTGATGAGTTGCTTGCCAAAGGTGGCATTGAAGCGCTCTACTCGACGAGCTTGTTTAAATATGATGAGGCTTTCGTTGATAGTTTAGGCCAATCTATAGAATTAGGGCGCTCCGTGGTCGCAAAGCAGTATCAAAGAAACATGCACTCTTTACTTCTGCTGTGGAAAGGGATTGCTAGTTTTGTTCAACGTAACCCTAAGTACACCCATTTGTTTGGCCCAGTCAGTATCAGCAATGACTACAGCCCAGTCGCACGCCAGTTAATTGCATCAGTCATGTCGGTGCACTATTACGATGATGAAAAAGCTAAGCTAGTCTCTCCGACAACTCCACTAGAAAAAAGTGGTCAGGAATTCTGGCGTCCAGATATGCTGAGTTCTTTGTCCAAGTTACCTCTGTTGTCTAAAGTATTAAGTCGTTTAGAGCAGGGGATGGGGTTGCCTGTTTTGCTCAGGCAGTATTTGGGTATGAATGGCAAACTGGTCTGCTTTAATGTTGACCCTGCATTCAATTTTGCTCTAGATGGTTTGATTGTGGTTGATTTGACGACAGTGCCTGCGCGAACATTAGGTAAATATATGGGTAAAGAGCAGGCTCAGGCTTATTTGGATTCGCATTTGCCCTCATAAACCACTTGATTACGCCCTTGCTTTTTAGCGCGATAGAGATACTTATCTGCGTTAGCTAGGGCTTTTGAAAAGCTTCCTCCTTGCCAAACGCTGACACCGATGCTTATCGTAAGGGGGTGATGTGACGAAGGCTCTGGAAGAGAATCACCCAAGAAGACTTCAATCGATTTTCGAATTCTCTCTGCAATTTGTATCCCTTTCTCAAATTTTGTCTCTGGAAGTATCACCGTAAATTCTTCCCCTCCCATTCGACCAAAAATATCACTATGGCGAATATCTTGTTTGATTAACGCAGTTACGTTGCGCAGTACATTATCTCCGACTGCATGACCAAACTGGTCATTAACCATTTTAAAGTGATCTAAATCGAGCATAAAAACGACGGTCGTATGGTGATGAAGTGCTTCTATATCTTTGACTGCATCCATCAGTGCTCTTCGGTTAAAGATCCCTGTCAGAGGGTCATACTGGGCAAGTTTGGTTAGCTGCTGCTCTTTATGGCGAATGGTTTGGGTCATTTTCTCAAAGGCGTTGAGTAGCTCACCTATTTCGTCTTTTCGCGTGGTTCGCTCAATTTTGGGGTTCCCGCCTGTAGAAAGAAGGCGTATTTGTTTACGTAAGGTAATGATTGGTTTAGCAACGTATCGGGAGACAAATAGAAATAGCAGTATGAAGAGCGTGATTGAAACAGCGATATAAATATCTACTTCTTTTCTGATGGTTTGACTGACACGATTAATTTCGTCCTGGTCGACAAAAAGAACCACACTAATGCCTGTCTTATGTGAATGACTCGTGTCTAGTAATAGTGAGGAGGCAATACTGGGATTAATATCAACGGTTTGATTAGTCAGAATGCCACCAAGGTCTTCTCTCATCACAGGCACAGTATTTTGGTTGAGTTTGTACTCTGTGAGCTTACTTTGTTCGAGATATCGGTAGCCCGTGATGATGTGTTCATCTTTATTGCGAATTAGAGCGACATCTACCGCATGCAGTCCTTGTTTTAGAAAATTCTGTTTTACCGCAAACAGTTGATCTTCCAGTATGGTTCGATCAAGAACAACGGTATAAAAGCCGATGAGATTGTGCTGGCAATCCAGTAAAGGACGAGAGAAAAAATAAGTTGAGGTATTATAAATCAAGCCGAGTTTTGCAACGGTTGTATCGTCAACCATGGTCACTACCGCTTTTGGTAAGTGCTTCATCTGGCGGAGCTTAATCAGTTCTCGGGTCAAATTTCGGCTCGTAAAAGAGTTTTCTTCCCCCCGATTTTTAAGCTCTGAAAGTGCTGTCACCAATTGTTTTAGCTGCTTTTCACGTTTTGGCGCTGTTAACTTCCAATCTGCAGCAGAGCGCATCAGTAGTGATAAATGATGACTGTCGAGCAACGAGGCACCATCTAAGTTTTTGCGCAGTACATAGCGGTTACTAGGGTTGGCGGAAAGAGTGAACTGATTGGCGTGGCCGTTGATATCTGAAACAAAAAGTGCAGAGAAACCAGCAGAATAGCTCAGCGCACTGGCGACAGAAATAGGTGAAGTAGAAACTTCAATCTGATGGCATTGCTGGAGTTGAACGCTTATATCATCAAATTCGCCAAATCGTCTTTCAGCGAAATAGCCAATATCGACAGCGACTTGGGCTGTTGCCAGCCGACTGGTTTGGTTGATGTGCTCTAGCATCAGGTTTTTGCGAGCAACGAAGTAGCCGTGACCAAACAGGAATATGCAGGCTATTAAAGGGACAAACAGTAAAAAAATCTTATATCTCAGTCGGCTCATTGCACTCCTACTCGTTGATCCGGTGGAGAGATAACGCCAAACTGCTTGACTACTTTTAGCGTGCCTTGTTGGTATTGTCCAAGATACATGGGTAAGTCAAAATGATTGTCTTCTCGAAGATGTATTTTTTCTGCACCTGAATAGCGAGTCAGACCATGTAAGTTATTCATTACCTGCTGATGGGTTGCAAGATCAGATTTTTCTATTGCCGCCTTGAGTAGGTAGATTAAGTCGTAGTGGGCTTTGGATGAGTATGTGATTATCTCATCTTCACCATGAAAGTGCCGATACTGCTTAGTGAATTGTTTGGTGAAATCAGTTTGCAGGTCACTGAAAAAGTGCAGGGGCGTATAGATGCCTTCTAATAGTTCTGCATCTACAGCGTCGAGATAAGTTTCGTCTGCGGCGAAAGCCACGACTTCTATCGGTCGGCTAAAAGCGTAGCGGCGAAACTGCTTAATAAACTCGAAACCATCCGTGCCAGGTAGAATGAGCATTAATACATCACTTTCAGAGGCTTCCAACCTTTCTAGAACAGGGCGATAGTCAGTCACACCAAATGCGGTGAATTCGACAGCCGTTACCTCGCCTCCATTAGCGTCTACAGCTTGTTTGATGCGCTGTGACATTTTATGGGGCCAGATATAGTCATAACCAAAGATAAAGTATTTTTGTTGATTCTTAGCGATGAAATAGGGAATAACAGGGTCGATGTAATGTTCTGGAATTGTGCTATAGCAAATTAGGTAGTTGTCATGGTGTCCCCCCTCGTAGTCGATACCGTAAAGCATGGGGATTTGGTATTTGCTGGCAATTTCACTCATCGCATATCGCGATGAACTGCTTATGGGACCGAGCAAAGCATGGACGTTGTGTTGTTGAATTAGCTCACGGGTGTAGGCAACAGTTTTCGCCGGATCGGTCTGATTATCTCGGACAATCAGTTCTATCTGACGGTTATTGACGCCTCCTCTTGCATTGATTTGCTCTACCGCGAGCTGAGCCCCTTTCAGCGCTTTATCTCCATAGCCACTGAAAGTTCCGGTAAGGGGTAACACGACACCAACTTTGATTGGAGTGATGGGCTCGGTGCAGCCGAGTAAGGAAAAGAGCCCAACTATCGCGAATACTCTGATGAAATGCGGCATGTATTACTGTCCTTAGTAAATGATTGAACATGCGTACTGGCTTTATCCTTAATAATAATACAGTTATAGCGATTAGAGAGTAAAAAGGCGGCTTTAACTCCAATATCGGCGCAGTGTTCTAAAGTGCCGAGAGTTTGAAGTGACTCGAAAGAGTGAACTGGCTCTTTAGTCAGGCGACAAAAATCTTGGAAAGCAGGCGAAAGTCTAACAATTCATCACGTCAATCTAACCTGTTACTTCGATTCATCCTGCTAGCTTTGATGGACAAACAAAGGGATCACTCTTTGTTTGAGCAGTCAGTTAGCGAATAAAAAGGATGAAAAATGAAGATGAATCTAACCCTACCTCTAATGAGTTTAAGTGCATTAGCCGCATTGAGCTCGATGAATGTGAGTGCTCATGGCTGGGCGGAGTTCCCTAGCGCGCGCCAAAATACATGTTATGAAGATGGCGGTTTTTGGACTGATGAAATACCCAATCAAGCGTGTCAGGCCGCTTATGATCAATCGGGGGCTTATCCCTTTGTGCAGCGCAGTGAAGTGGCCGCGAATGTGCCAAATTATCGAGACATGGCTCATGTTAAAGCGATAGTGCCTGACGGTGAGCTGTGTTCTGCTGGCGATTCGGCCAAGAAAGGGCTTAATGCTGTATCTCCTCATTGGCAGCGTACTAACGTTGCATTAGATGCCAACAATCAAATAGATTTTGTATTCTACGGCCAAGCGCCGCACAACCCTTCTTATTGGGAGTTCTACTTAACCAAGCCAAGTTATGACCCTTCACTACCTTTAACGTGGGATGATCTTGAGTTAATTGATACCGCAGGTGATATTGCAGTCGATGCGCAAAAGCGATACCGAATGAAAGTCACTTTCCCGGCAGAACGCTCTGGCGACGCGATCCTATACACTCGATGGCAACGTATCGATGTGGCAGGTGAGGGCTTTTACAACTGTAGTGATATTACCTTGCGAGGTAGCGGAACCAATCCGCCAACCGATCCTACTGACCCAACGGATCCGAACAACAATCTGACGGCATTGGGTTACTTTGTGCCACAAGGGTTTGGTCCGGTAGAATCTGGCGACACGATCAGATTCCGTACATTTGATGCCACTGGGGCAGAAATTGCCGATGTATCTTTAGCTATTAGTGCCAACAATACCACAACATGGGCGGCTGAAATTGCTGACCAGTTTAACTCTCAGCAAACGGGTGATTGGTATGTGGGGATTTGGCATGCAGAAATGAACCACTATATGTTTGATACCAATAATATCTACGCCAACCAAGTCTTAGCACCAAACAATACCTTCAGTTATGCCCTTTCGCTCATCAAAGCAGATACACCTCCTGTCGAACCTACAAACCTTTGGGATAAAGATAAGGTCTACGACACGGGAGATGTTGTGACTCATAATGGTAGAGAGTGGACAGCGCAATGGTGGACAAAAGGAGAAGAGCCTGGAACCACTGGAGAGTGGGGCGTATGGCGATAATTTACATTGTAAATCTATGCTAGGCACACGAAGAAGTGGCGACCAATCGGTCGTCACTTCTTCGTGATGACTGTGATGTAGGCTACGTGGAGCTGTTTCTCGTCTTGCCTTAAATAACATATTGTTTACACTGATTTCGATGTGAACGTATAAGGGTATCGAATGAGTCGTATTAGGCAGAAAAATCAGCAGCTAATTATTGAAGTAGCCAGTGAACAGTTTGCTACCCATGGTTATGCGGCGACAAAAATTGTCGATATCGCTAAAGCGGCTGATATTCCTAAAGCGAACGTTTTTTACTACTTCAGCTCTAAAGATAAGCTCTATTACGCGGTACTAAAGACAGTAACCCAGCCATTGCTTGAAGCATCACGACCAATTGAAGAACTGACAGACCCAGTTCAAGCCCTAACCGAGTACATCGAAGCGAAACTCCGTATTTCACGAGACCATCCTTATGCATCAAAGGTATTCGCCAATGAAGTGATGTCAGGGGCCAAGGCACTACCAGAAGATATTGGTCAAGAGCTGTTTAAGCAGTCACAAATGATCATCGATAAGTTTTCAACCTGGTCACAGCAGGGGTTGATGGATGACGTTCCAGCACACCACTTGATGTTTACCATCTGGGCCGCCACTCAAACCTATGCTGACTTTGGCTGGCAAATATGCAATGTCATGAAAAAAGAGCAGCTAGATAACGAAGATTATCATCAAGCCGCTCAGTTCATCACTCAGCTTATTATTAACGGCTGCGGCGTTAAAACTAACAGTTGAACGGTTAAGCGAAACGTCCCCACACTGTTAAAGGCGTTAAAATCTCAAAGCCAAGTGATTCTAGTCGCTGTACTTCTTGTTCATCTCCATAACCGACGATGTCTTGATTAGGGTAAAGCATTTGCAAATGGCCAATAAGAGCGGAGAATAACGCCGGCTCGCCCCATAAATTGTAGATGCCGAGCGTGTGTGTATCGTTGAAACTCGTAATACCCGCGACTTGCCCATTTGACTCAGCAGTGAAGAACCTGATGGCCTCAGAATCTAGCACGCAGCTAGGGTAAATAGGCGTATAATTTTCTTCGCCACGCCAGCGAGTTTCCCATTCAGCCAACCCGTCAGCGCTTGTCGCTTCTGAGATTTGGACACTATCGCTTTGTCGAAGCGGCGGCAGAGCTTTCTTAATATACCAATTTGCATCAAATAACTTAGTAAACCCTAATGGTTCGAGGCTTAACGCGGCAAAGCAATCTTTGACAAAGTAGCTGCCTTGTACGGGAATGACTTCTTCCAATAGCGCTTGTGTAGCGGACGTATTGAGTGTGACTAGATTGGGGAAAAAGGTTGGCATTGGGTCTTTCGAACACCAGTAATTCGCTTCAAGTTTTGTTTCCACTTGGTGTATTTCTGCTACACGCTGGCACCAGTTTTGATTATTGGTTACGGCTCTAAGAGTGGTTTGTTCCATTCTGTTTTTCACGATATTCCCTGTATTTATTGATAACCTTAGTGGTTATCGGTACTTGTTTTGGTGTTTAGATTTGGCTGATTTTTCATTACCACGTTTATAGTTACCCGTTTCTCTCGCCATCAGCTGTTGCTGTTGTTGATGGTTCATTTCAGCAGCCCGCGCTGTAAAGTGAATTGCACTTTTTCCTCGCAGTGTCGTCACCAAGCTCCCATCACGGTAGATCTGAACGCAGTTCTCTGTTGAGTGGTAGGTAAAGCCTAGATGTGTTTCCATACTGATTAATCCCTAATTTCTATAAAATCCAATCAATCCTTATTGTCTAATGTGTTGATTACAAAGAGTTTTCAATACAAAAGGCGGTAAGGGTAAGTGTTGAATATGTTAATAGAATGTGGCTCAAACTTTGACAGAAAAATAACACTCACAATGAGATCTTAAACTCAATTAATCAATTACATGAATGATATTCGTAGTGTTGCATTTTATCTTTTGCTCGCTTTTTAAGCATACAAAAATATAGGATGTAACATAATGAAAAACGGATATAAACTTTCCGCCCTTGCTGTTGCTATTTTGGCTTCAGCGTCGGTTTCAGCAAACGTCAGTGCTGACCCAACTCCAGTCAACTCTCCTTTCATCACAGATGTTAAAGGCAATATCGTTGAAGATTATTCGGCGAAGCCCGCTGAACCTGCATTCTTCTCAATGCGCATGTTCAGTACACCTGCTGAAGATCGTGGTGATTGGTTCAATATGTCGGCCAATTACTCAAGTATTCAAGGTGTAGGTTCAGACATTGTTTATGATTTCATGCTGCCACCACTTAAACCTCAGCCTATCATTGTTGCGGTGCTAGATTCAGGTGTCGACATTGACCACGAAGATTTAAAAAACAAACTTTGGACCAACGAAGATGAGATCCCAGGGAATGGCATCGATGACGATGGTAACGGCTACATTGATGATGTGCACGGCTGGAACTTCTTGGGTAACTCGCTAGGAATTAACGTTGATCAAGATACGTTAGAAGTGACCCGTGAGTACAAAAAGTACTTAGAACTTAAAGAGGGTAACCACTGGATTCCGCCAAAGAAACGCAAATACTATCAAGGTGTTGAAGCTGACTACTTAGAGAATGTTGAGTATTACACCACGGCTCTAGAACAAGTGACAGCAGCGACTGAACAAGCTAATGGCTACAAAGCGCAAATCTTAGCCTTGGTTGAGCACAAAGATTTTACTGTTGATGGTCTACAAGTTCTGCTTTCTCACTCTAACGCTGATGTGGTTGCAGCGGCTAAAGGATTACTTGGCGTGTTTGATTCTTGGTATTCATTTGAGTATCTAGAGTCACGTACAAGCCGCTATAAGGAGTCTTTGGACTATCACTATAACCTAGACTTTGATACCCGTAGAGACATCGTTATGGACGATATCACTAACCCTTGGGAAAAAGGCTACGGCAACAATGATGTAAAAGGTCCAGTAGGCGCTCATGGTACACACGTAGCGGGTATCATTGCCGCTGAGCGCAATAATGGCTTAGGGATTGAAGGTATTGCGGATCACGCACAGATCATGGCAGTGCGCATGGTGCCAAATGGTGATGAGCGTGATAAAGATATCGCGAACGCAGTCCGCTACGCAGTAGATAACGGTGCAAAGATCATCAATATGAGTTTTGGTAAGAGCTACTCGCCACGTAAACATATTGTTGACCACGCTTTCCGCTATGCAGCGCGCAAAGGGGTGCTTATTGTTCACTCAGCGGGTAACAGCAAAACGGACAACGATATCAAGCCAAGCTTCCCGAATCGTTTCGCTAAGCACAAATGGTCTCGTCCAATCTCTACTTGGATGGATGTTGGTGCATCGGCGAAATATGCAGATGATTCTATGGTCGCAAGCTTTAGTAACTTTGGTCAGGAAACGGTAGATGTGTTCGCTCCTGGTTATCGCGTTCTATCCTCCACGCCTGACAATAACTACGCTGCGTATAGTGGTACCAGTATGGCTGCGCCTGTGGTTTCGGGTGTTGCTGCCTTAGTATGGTCTCACTACCCAGAGCTATCAGCAAAAGAGCTTAAATCGCTGCTGATGAGCAAATCACGTACGTATCCTGAGTTATTAGTGAAGAAGCCATCGTCTCCGGAAGATTTAGTACCATTTAGTACGCTGTCTATCTCTGGCGGTATTGTTGATGCTGAAGCGATTTTCGCTGAGCTAGCAAGTCGATAGTACGATATTTGGATGTAAAAGAGGTCGCGTGATGCGACCTCTTTTTTTGGTTTGTTGTAAAGGCTTAGCCTGCGGTAGGCCCAACGAGTCTTGGCTCCCAGTCTTCGAGTATGCCTGTGTCTAAACGGCGTTGAATCAAAGCTCCCCATGATTCAACTAAGGGTAAGGTAGACATCTCTTGTAGAAGTGTCGGCTCTAAGCAACCTTCAAAAACGGCGCCCATGACACGCGCAAGTGACCAATCTGGATAAGGCCTCTCACACAGAATAATTTCGTCTCCTGCGCCAATGTCACCTTCTTCTAAGACACGGAAGTACCACCCGGTTCTTAGCGTATCTTGAACTCTTTTCGCCATATCATGTTGATCGAGTCGGACATTGAGCTTCCAACATGGCATGCGTCCTTGCGACACTTCGAGCAGAGTTGAACCAATACGTATTTTATCTTTAAGGCAGATGTTGGCTTCTGTCACACCGGATGAACTTAGGTTTTCGCCAAAAGCGGCCACGGACTGCAAAATGGCTTTATCACCGATATCTTTTTGCCAAAGTGGGTAGTGCTCGCTTGGGTATATGTGAAGGGCTTTTTGAATGCCACCATGAAAGCGCGGATCGCCTTGTTCATCGTTGGTAAAGCCAACTTCATTGGCGTGTTGTCGCTCTGTGCGAACTTGTTTGTTGATGGCACTTTGTGCGCCATGCGCGAAGGGCTTTGTTGTTCCTGTCAGAACTGCGTTTACAACACCGAGCTTTTTCATGCTTCCTCTCACACTCTCTTCAATCAATCTACTTGGCATGATAGCCTAGCTCAGTAATGACGGAATAGGGATGTAAAGACAGTTAACCATGCTAACTCGCCAAATAGAATCTAACTCAGGGGTGGCCACTTCCAATGAGATGATGGCGGCAAACCCTAATTTACCCGCTTTAGTGAAAACGATAGATATGCCGAAAGGCTATATTGACCATCTGCACCAACATACTTGGCACCAGATTATTTTCCCGTTAAAGGGCTTGCTACAAACTCAAACAGAGCAGTACCAGCACCTTGTGCCTCATACATCGGTTTTATTTGTTCCTGCGGGTGTCCAGCATGAATCCATTGCCTTAAGTCATACTACCTTCATTGGTATCTATCTCAATCCAACGTTTGGTGTGCCTTACGAGTCTGATGTGCGCACTATTTCCCTTACGCCATTTCTCAATGAGCTATTGCAAGAGATTCGTCGCCAGTGTGAGCGCCATGTAGGTGATGATGAGTTAGCGCGTTTGTTAGCGGTCCTGCATGACCAAGTATCGCGAGATAACGTACAGACTTATCAGCTACTGTTGCCCAAAGATAGGCGCTTAAAGCTTATCTTCGAACAACTTACAGAAACGCCAGCATCGGCAATCTCACTCAAAGAGTGGGGAGAGAAAGTTGGCGCGTCAGAGCGGACATTATCGCGCTTGTTTGCCAAGGAGTTTAATACCTCATTTCAGTTATGGCGTCAGCAGATCCGCTTAATCTATTCGCTCTCATTACTGGATGAAACGTTTTCGATTCAAACCATCGCAGATCGTGTTGGGTATCAAAATGACTCCTCATATATCAAAGCTTTTAAGGCGTATTTTGATGTAACTCCTCAGCAGTTTCGTCATCAAACCCGTTAATCTAAGGGTAATTGGAAGGTACTCTTGATCTCTTTTACCGACACATTTGATTGAATGGCGCTGACCCCTTTGACGCGTCTGATCGAGCTGATTCGTTCAAAGTATTCATCCAGATCTTTCGCGACCACTTGCACAATGTAATCTGCTCCGCCAGCAATACAATGACACATGAGTATCCAATCGGATTCTGCGACATAATCTTCAAATGGTTGGGTATTTTCGACCTCATGGCTGCCTAAGGTCACCAGTGTAAAGCCCGAAACCTGAAAGCCGAGTTTCTTACGATTCAATCGAGCTGCATACCCCTCGATATAGCCCTCTTCTTCCATTTTTTTCCAGCGTCTCCAGCAAGGTGTTTCGCTTAGGTTCACTGTCTCTGCCAATTTGGAGTTACTCATTCTGCCATCTTTCTGTATATGTTCTAAGATGGATAAATCTGTACTATCTAGCTCAAAGTTAGTGGATTCTTTCTTTTTCATATCTTTAATGGAAATAGTCTGCCTTAATTTGCTTTAATGTTAACCCAAATAGCAATTTTATTCCTGAGCGAATCGTTAGACTGGATCTCATATTGAAATTATCACTTTATGGGAGAGAGCAATGAGTGCTCAACTGATGACAGCTTTTATGTTGTTTGCAATATCGATTTCATTAACGCCAGGGGCGGGGAATATTGCTTTAGTAGGGTTGTCGAGCCGCTATGGCATTGGGGCAACGCTACCGTTTATCCTTGGTAACGCGGTCGGTGTAGTCGCGATTTTGGGTGGTGCGAGTATTGGCTTGGTGAGCTTGTTTACTCTTTACCCCGATCTATACAATGTCTTGAAATGGTTAGGGGCGGGTTATTTGCTCTACATGGCTTGGGGCATTGCCAACATGGAGATGGACGGTAACTCCAGTATCAAGAAGTCTGGTTTTATGTCCGGTATTTTGGTTCAAATACTCAACCCGAAAAGCTGGGTCGCTTCATTGACGGTGTTCTCTCAGTTCATTTCCCCAACTAGTGATTACCTAACTCAAGTGGTGATTATTATTAGCGTGATGGTGTTTACCGGTGTCATTGGTATGCTGCTATGGGCGTATTTTGGTTCGATGCTTAATCGCTTTATCCAATCTCCACAGAAAATGGCCTGGATAAATCGAGGCTTTGGTGCCAGTTTAGTACTTGTCGTGGTGTTTATGGTCAGTCAGCCGAGCTTATAACTAGGCTTAGCCGTATTTACTTGCCTAGGTACGTTGGTGTTGAGTTGACTTTCTTTGGCTAGGCAAGCAACTAAACATCAACTGGGTAAAAGTCAGCGAGCTAGATTACGCACGGGAGAAACGTGATCTTCGAACGGCACTTGTCGCCGAAGAAATGTTGTACCTTCAACGAGTTCAGGGGTGCTAATCCGATCCATTCGAAAATGACGAAAGTCTTTGCGTGTCGGATCCCAGGCAACCAAATACCATAGCGGTGGTAAAATCAGCATAGCTTGTGGCTCAACATATCGTTGGGTTATGGTTCCTTGAGCATCACGGTATTGAAAACGCAGGTGCAGCCGTTGTAGAAAAGCTTGTTCGAATGCGGGAAGCAGGTCGGAATCCATCGTTCCCATATCAGATATGTCAACCTGCGGAGCAAGCTTTCCGATATACAAGCAACCGAGAAAACGACGTAGATCTCGTACTTGGTCTGAGGGGAGTGCTTTCTCTATCTTCGCAAGCCCTACATCCGCGAGACCAGAGAAAGGTAGGTTACCGGCCGCGCGCATTGATTCAACGCTGATGAGAAGCGCAAAAACTTCAGAAACTGACAAGCGCACGGTGGTTTGAATTGATCGTGAATCAAGTTGTAAACCACCTCCGCGACCGGGTTCAGAATGGATGACAACACCCTCATCACGAAGTGCGCTAATATCACGCAATATTGTCCGCCTAGATGCGCCAACCTCTTGAGCAAGGTCAGCCACGGTGGAAGTACCGTTGCGGCGAAGGCTTCGTATTATCGATTCTTGTCGTAGGCGAATATTCATTTCTAAAGTTTACCATTCTATGGTGCCAGTATTTGGCACCATTAACATATACAGTTTCTCTGTCCTCGTCAGCAAGAAGGTTTCGAGGTTGCCACGCACACTCGTAAATGCTTATGGACTAAAGCGTCACCCTAGGTAGGAGGCGTAGTCTGACGATTCCATCCAGATAAAGGAGAAATGTATTGTTTAATCCAACCGATTTTCCCAAGCCCACTTTTGTTTCAGTCAATGACGTGAAACTTGAAGTCTTCGAAGCAGGCTCGAAAAATGCTGGAAACCCGATTGTGCTTTGTCATGGTTGGCCGGAGCATGCCTTTTCTTGGCGTTATCAGATACCAGCTCTCGTAGAAGCGGGATACCATGTCATCGTCCCAAACCAGCGCGGGTACGGCAATTCGTCCTGTCCGACAGAAGTCACTGCTTATGATATAGAGCATTTGTCGGGTGACTTGATCGCGCTTCTTGATCACTACGGATACAAAGACGCCACTTTTGTCGGTCATGATTGGGGAGCGATGGTGGTTTGGGGGCTGGCTTTATTGCATCCAAATCGTGTCAACAAAGTCATAAACCTAAGCTTGCCTTATCAGGAACGCGGAGAGACTCCTTGGATCGAATTTATGGAACAAGTACTCGGCAGTGACTACTATTTTGTCCATTTTAATCGGCAGCCAGGTGTTGCAGACGCGGTATTGGATGAGAACACATCTCGGTTTCTGCGTAATCTGTATCGGAAAAATGAACCACTAAGAGAACCAGAGCCGGGCATGGAGATGATTAATCTAGCCAAGGGCGATTCACCGCTCGGAGAGCCGTTAATGAGCGACACTGAGCTGGCGGTTTTCGAATCCGCTTTTAAATCAACAGGCTTCACTAGCAGTATAAATTGGTACAGAAACCTTGACCGTAATTGGCATTTATTAGCAGATGTAAATCCTATCATCCAAGTGCCGACGCTCATGATCTATGGTGACCGAGATGTGATCCCTAAGTCCGAAAGGCTAACTGTGTTTGTTCCTAATGTAGACGTAGTAAACCTAGATTGCGGCCATTGGATTCAGCAAGAAAAGCCGCAAGAAACCAACCAAGCAATTTTAAGATGGTTGCACCAACAAAGTAGTGCCACTTAGCTCTAAGCCTGAGTCATTGCTTTAAATCTTCCACACTGAGCTATCTGATATGGCTCAGTGATTGTCCATTCTAAATTACAGATTAAACTGTTGATCCAGTTTTATTGATACTCTGGTGTCCCAATAGTTTTAGAGGAAGCTAAATGAACGATACTGAAAAGCAAGAAATTGTTGATTCGCTTGGTCGCTTGCTTGAAGAACACTATGTTTTACCCACGGTAGGTAAAGAGTTGAACTTGATGCTTCAGCAAAACTATTATCGAGGCAGGTATCATGATGAGGCGTTGATTGAGGACTTTATAGAAAAGTTAACGCAGGACGTATTTGCTTCATGTAAAGATAAGCACTTCAAGATTATAACTAATGATTCTATTGTTCCTCCTGAACAGCGATTTAGGAGTAGCAATTTTGGCTTTGAAAGACTGGTTTTCATTACGAGCGAAGTGGCTTACTTAAAGCTATCTCGTTTTTGCTCTCCTTCTTTTGCTTCTCAAATTGCTCATGAAACTATGAGTAAAATGGCAGGCATAGAGCACCTTATTATCGATGTTCGAAATAACGGTGGAGGGCATCCTGATATGGTTAAGCTAATCACGTCATATTTTTTTGATAGCAATAAATCTATTTTATTAAATACCATTCGTTGGCGAGATGACCCCTGCTTGGAAGAGCTTTGGACTAATACAGATACTAGTAGCTACCCAGAGCTTAACTTATATGTGTTAACAAGCAACGAGACCCTTTCTGCTGCTGAAGAGTTCTGTTACAACCTCCAATGCTTAGAGCGAGCCCTGCTGATTGGTGAAACAACAGGCGGTGCAGCCCACCCTTGTCGGTTGTTCGACCTTACCCTAGGCCTATCAGTTGCAATTCCGGTAGGTGAAGCACTTAACCCTATTTCCAATCGAAACTGGGAGCAATGCGGAGTGATACCTGATATTGCCGTAAATGCGGACGATGCACTGAAGGTAGTGTTGGAGAAACTAGGTTTAAAAGAAAACGCGGATATAGGCTTGCTTAACGAGAGTTGAGACATTAATGGATATGAACGGTAGCTCCACATACCATAGGTTCGAAGGGCACTTGGTAGATTCCTAACTGTTCTCTGTCACTCGCTTTGGTTCAGTGATGGCAGTTGAGCAATTTTGTTCAAGTTTTTTATTGATGACTTGAATATATTGGCCTAGGAATTATGTGAAAGGGCTCAAGAAAAGGAGGGAGCGTGGGTAAAGATAATCACTTTAAATATACAAGCAGTTCTCAGCAGGATGAGGTTTCTATGCTGTGTGCGGTGATGAGTGATTTTACCTACGCAAAGCATGCGCACGAGGAGTACTCAATCGGCTTAACGCTTCGAGGCCGACAAGACTTCTTCTGTCGTAGCGCTTTTTATAAAAGCACTCCCGGCAGTGTGATGCTTTTCAATCCGGAAGACATACATGATGGTCACTCAGGTGTAGAGCAAAACTTGGAATACGTGATGCTCTACATTCATCCTAATGAGCTGCATCCTCTATTTCAGGCGCTAGGCCATAAAAAGAACACGACACTCAGGCTAAACCAAACCCTATTTGATGACTCACTTTTAAGGCGTCAGGTTTACGCCATGTCGCAGCGTTTACAAGGAGAGTCTTACTCGAAGATTGAGCATGAAGCGAGCCTGTTTCAGTTAGCACAATCTTTAACTCGCCTGCATGGAAGCCTTGAACTTCCGATTCACAACACGCGAGCAGACAGGCTTTTGCTTAGAGCGAAAGAGTATATTTTGGCGAACCTTGCTTATGATATCTCTATTGATGATATTGCAGAAGTCGCCAACATGTCGAAGTTCCACTTCATCCGCGCCTTTCGCGAGCACTTTTGCATAACTCCACATCAATATGTTTTGAATTGTCGCATCAACTATGCGCGCAGACAGTTATTGGCAGGACACAGCGCAACGATTGCAGCTGTTGCCTCTGGCTTTGCAGATGCAAGTCACCTTAACCGTAACTTTAAACGCGTATTTGGCATGACACCAAAACAGTTTCAGCTTCAGTGGAGCCGATAAGCTAAGCGGCTCACTGTGTTTTTGGAGTGCTAAATGTCAGAAATCTTCGCCTATGCGATCGGGGTGATGTATACCCCTGGCCCAGTAAACCTTTTGGGGTTACATAGTGGCTTGAACAGAAACACACGTTCTCACCTTGGATTCTTTATTGGCGTCGGAATGGCGATGTTCATTTTGTTCGTCATGCTGGGATTTATTGGATTAAAGGTGATTAATCCGCAGGTTCTACCTTTCATTAGTTTGGCGGGTTGTCTGTATATATTGCATATCGCGTGGAAGGTTGCGGGCGCGAATGTCGAACTCTCTCAAGATACCAGCGATTCGAATTCGCTGAGCTTTCGCGATGGCTTGTTTATGCAGCTACTCAACCCTAAGGCATTAGTCGCGACCTTGCCTGTATCAACAATTCAGTTTCCAAGTGTTGGTATTACGGGCAGTGCGATTGTGTTGTGGTCTTTAGTGTTAGCTATTTTGGCTTTTGGTGCACCGACAGGCTATTCATTGGCGGGGTTGGTGTTAGGCAAACGAATTTCTAATCCGAGTTACTTTAAAGTGTTCAATCTTCTGATGGCGGCGCTACTTGTTTATGTTTCGCTGACCATAGGTTTTGAGCATGTGGTTACGCCGCTTTTAGTTCAGTAAGTAAATAGGCTCTCAGTAAGCGCCGAACGGGGCTGTCCTGAGAGCTATACCGACTTAAAACTCCAATGTTTCACCATCTAGTGGGATGAGTACTTTATCGCTTAATCCTTCTGCTTCGAGCGAGCGTTTCAGAGTGTCTCGATCTATTGGGCAGTGGTTAAGCGCTTCCATGTGGTTGGCAATCACCTTGTTCGGCGATAAGCGAATAAACTCCATCACCTCATCGCTCGACATAAGCAGCGGCTGGCCGACATCCATCTGAGCTTGCCCTGTTGCGACCACAGTAATATCTGGCTTGAGCTCACTCAGCGCTTTTTTTACATCAGGTGTTAATACGGTATCACCGCTAATGTAGATGCTCGGCTCGTTCGGCAGTTGAAGGAAGAAACCACAACCATTCGCCATCACTTTATGAATCCAGCCATGACCGTGTTGAGCAGGTACGGCGGTAATCGATCCCCCAAGAAATGGCGTGGTGTGCCAAGGTGTTAGCCCATTGGCAACCGTCATTCCGTACTTCTCTAGGTAGGCTTGGTCTTTGCTCAATGTGGTCACTGGCACGCTCTGCTCAATCAGGAACTTTTCACCGGCAGGATCTAAATGATCTCCATGTTGTAGCGGCTTAAAGCCAAAGGTCTGGCTATGGGTAATCAATGACTGGTTAACCTTGCTAAGCAGGGCATTCGCATTGTTTGGTAAATCTACAGTTGGGTTCTTTGCTGCTTTAAAGCGAAACACGGAAAACGGCGGCATAGAGCCCTTACCACCTAGCATCGGGTCAATCAAAATATAGTGCTCGCCAGATTCAATAACGAACGTCGCGCTGCGTAAGTGGTGAATTTTCATGTGTAACTCCTATCTGGTTGATAGGGTAAGTATGCAGCTTAGTAGGATTGTGCAATACTGGTCAAAAGGACAACTACCGCTCAAATCGGGTCAAAGTGGATGACGAAATACAAGATTGCTTTAGTGGCGCTCGATGACATCAGCGCATTTCATCTTTCGGTGCCTTGTTTGGTTTTTCAAGATATCTTTATCGACCAACAGCCAGTATTTGATCTGGTGATCTGTAGCGAAAATATGTCGAGCGTCTCTCTGAGTTCTGGTTTTAACGCTTCAGTAAGCCGTGACCTATCGGCGATGGATGAAGCGGATATTGTGATCATTCCGAGTTGGCCCAACTCATTGCCCGAGCCAAGCGCGCTTTTGCTAGAGAAACTAAACCGCGCCTATCAACGCGGTGCGACAGTCGTCGGTCTTTGCTTGGGTGTTTATGCGCTCGCAAAAGCAGGTTTACTGGATGGCAAACGAGCAACAACCCATTGGGGCTTTAAGCAAGTTTTCCAGCAATCGTTTCCTCACGTGACTATCGACTGTGAGCCGCTGTTCATCGAGCAAGATAGAATAGTAACCTCAGCTGGAACGGCAGCTTCTTTAGATTGTTGTCTTAATATCGTGCGAACCCTTTGTGGTAATGAAGTAGCATCGCAAATTGCCCGTTTGATGGTGACGGCGCCGTTTCGAAGTGGTGGACAGCAGCAATACATTCCCAGTCCAATTGCGGCTAAGTCAGATAACTTCACCAGTTTTGGCAAGGTACTCGATGATATCAGTCTGAACTTGGTTAACGACTATGATCTAGACTCTGTCGCTCAGCGCTGTGCGATGAGTCGACGGACATTTACGCGCCAGTTTAAGGCAGTATATGGATGCACTTTTGGTGAGTGGTTGCTAAATCAACGCTTAGCATTAAGCCAGCAACTGCTGGAATCTACCCACCACCCAATATCGACCATCGCAGAGCTTTCTGGGATCGGATCAGAAAGTGTTTTCCGTAAACACTTCAAAAAGAGCTTCAATGTCTCACCCTCTGAATGGCGGCTGACGTTTCGCGGGGAGGGAGGATATTGACTTATTGTATCGCGTGCAGAAGAGCCGTATGAATATAGGCCTTACAATATTTGTTGTTCAGTTCCGAAAATGGCACGTCTTATTTATCTTTCGTTGATAGCATCTAATTGAAAGTATTCAATATAAAAAGCAAATTGGAGTATAAGCCATGTTCAAGAATATGCATGAAATGGAAGAACCACTAGTTATTTGTAATGTATGGGATGTACCAAGCGCGAAAATCGCCGAAAGTGTCGGATTTTCTGTTATTGGTACTTCTAGCGCAGCTATTGCTAAGAACCTTGGGAAGGAAGATGGAGAAAATATCCGTTTCGAAGACCTTTTGTCGATTGTAAAAGCTATTGTGAAGTCAACAGAACTGCCGTTAACCGTAGATCTTGAGTCTGGTTACGGAGAGACGCCTGAAATCATAGCAAAGAATATGATTGAGTTAGTTAAAGTTGGTGTTGTTGGAGTCAACATAGAAGACAGTGTCGTGGTAGACGGTGAAAGGCGCTTGTGTGACAGCGCTCTGTTCAGCAAAACTTTAGAAAAAGTTAGAGAATGTATTCGCGAAGCAGGTCTTGAAATTTTTATTAATGTCAGAAGTGACGCATTCCTACTTAATGTTGAAGAGCCTCTTGCAACTAGTATCGAGAGAATAAATCAATACCAACAGGCGGGCGCTGATGGCATTTTCCTTCCATGTATTAATAAAAAAGATGATATCAAATCAGTTGTCGATAGCACGTCACTGCCAATAAATGTAATGTGCTTTCCGGGATTACCTAGTTTTTCTGAACTGAAAAATCTAGGTGTAAAACGCATAAGCATGGGCAATTTTGTACATGAGGCAATGCTTGCTTCTCTATCCTCTAGCTTGGCTTCAATTAAAAGAGAGCAATCTTTTGAGGCATTATTTAAATAGCCTTTATTAGTTTCAGCCACTTTTGGCTGAAACACTTTTGCCCCATTATGAGCTAGAGTAGGCTGAATCGTGGCTTCAATCACCGTAACTTGAATTACCTTTCATCATGCTAAGAACATATAGCTATGTGGTCAGATTTGTTAATCCACTACAACGCTCTACCTATGCTAGAAAAGCTTCTCAAGCCAGCTGAAAGTCGATGGTAATCAGGAACAATAATAACTGGCCTAAAAGTAACTTCAGGCCAGTTTCTAGAGAAGATTTACAGAGATTCTGCGAGAGACTCAAAAGCAGTAATGCGTGCCTTAGAGGTTTCACGGGCGGCATTCGAAGCGCTATCAGCGGAAGAGAAAGTCGCGATTACAAGGTTTTTCTCTTGGTTGATATACAAGAACTGACCGAACACACCTCGATACGTTGCGATCTTTTTCTTTGAGTCATGAACCCACAAAAAGTTCTTATAGCCCTCTAAGTTAGCATCATACACTGGTAGATCTCTATCTTTGTATACACTGTTCAATGTATGCTGCTTTTCCGCTTCCGTTAGAGTAAAGCTATCCTTCACCCACTTTTCAGAGAAAACTTGCTCACCGTTGTACTCACCATTGTTGACCATCGCTAAACCAACACGGGCAAAGTCTCGTAAGGTTGTATTAAAACCGCCTGTCGCAATGGGGTTGTAATTCATATCACTCATAAAGAAGGCATCATGTTCAACGCCGAGTTTGTCCCAGATATTATCTGCAATAAACTTGTGAAGAGGCTGGCCAGAAACTCGTGCGATCAGCCATCCGATCACATCTACATTCGGGCTGTGATATTCAAATTTGTGATTGACCGATAAGTCATCCGCTTTTTCAAACATTGATGCAAAGCTCAGCAGGTCCCTCGGGGTCTTGGTCTCTGTAGGATCTAATGCCATTAAATCGTAGGCTGGGATAAAACCAAGACGACGGAAGTATTCATAGTGCACGTCACCAGGGGCCATGTTCACATAGTCTTCACTATAATCAATTGCCGACGTCATATTGAGCACAGTACGAATGGTTTGTTCACCAAAATGAGTGTCCTTCAACTCCTCAACGTAGTGACTTACCTTGTTATCAACGTCTACCTTACCTTGCTCAACCAGAAGCCCTAAAGCCTGCCCTACTAGAGACTTGGTGCTTGATGCCCATAAGTGGTGATCCTTTGCAGTAAAATCGCCAAAATATTCTTCATGTAGTATGTGCCCATCTTTGATAATGATGTAGCCGTCTGTATGGTCGTTTATCATTGCTTGATGGAAGCTTTGCTGCTCTCCATTGTATGTAAATTCATGGCTAACCAATTTTGGGTTTAGACGCTCAGGAATGGCTGCAATAGCCCCCTCTCGAGGTACCATCAAAGATGGATGAATTCCCATATTTTGAAATGCCCACTTATTGTAGGGCGCGTGAGTGTAGTTGCTCAGCGTGACCTGCTCCTGCGCTTTTGCTGGAATCGTTGACATTGGTTTAATCTCTGACGCACTAACTGACAGGGCTGAGCTGGCAATAACTAAAGTAAGGAAAGACTTTTTCATTCTGGATTCTCTTCATTGTTCGTTGTGTACACCGCTATAATAATGTGCTACTTCTATACATATAAATCCAAAATGTACGCTCAAACAGTACGTAGGGGCAAAATGATTTCCATTGAACAAATTGCTTGTTTTACCGCAGTCTACGAACTCCAAAGCTATAGTGCCGCCAGTAAGAAGCTTGGAAAAGCCCGTTCAACGGTACGAGAACGCATAAACGCGGTTGAAGATATGATGGCGATGGCGCTGTTTTCTATAGAAGGGAAGAAAGCCGTTCCAACCGATATTGCGCACAGGCTTTATCCCAGAGCGCGGCTTCTTGCTAGGCAATCATTGGAGTTTGAAAATATTGTCCTTTCTGCCTATCAAGGGGAACTGAGCAACATCACTGCCTATCACGATAGCTCTATCCCATTAAAGCTGCTGATCGCAGTTGAAGCAGAGATCAAAACCAAGCACCCCAGCCTCACAATCAACTGGTTGCAAAGAGATCGTAATCACTGCATAAAAGAAGTAGAAAAAGGAGAGGTACTGTTTGCAATTATGCCTGGCATAGGGAAACTCCACCCCAACGCAGGCATCGGAAACGTGAACCTCGGAACCTGCCGCTTGAGCACCTACACATCCACTCAATCTGCAATACCAAAGAGGCCAATCTCGGTTAACGAGATCGCGACCGAGCGACAGCTCATTACTGAAAATGATCTAGCCAATGACCTGCGCCACACCAAACTAAGCAGCGAATATGAGGTAGTGACGTCTCAACAATTGCTCATTGAAAAACTCAAATGTGGAGGGTGGGCCGTTCTTCCTGTTGCTGATATGAACGACTATATAAACAGTGGAATGTTTAGAGAGATTGAACTCAAAGAAGCCCCATCCTCGATTCGCCAAGATTGCATCATGTTTTATAACATGTCATCAGAAGCTTCGCCGCAAGAAAACGAGATTTTAAAGCTTGTCGCTGGTGTAAGTAATAAACTAGAGCTTTAGAAGCTCTAGTTTTAACGTTTATTACGTACCGCAAAAAGTATGATAGTGCCCAAACTCTGCTGGCGCTGGTTTTGCAAAGTCATCTTGGCCATCTTGCGGCTTGAATGGTTCATAATCGCCTTGTTTGCCTCTTCCACCTTGTGATTTCGAGGTATATAAACAGGATTAGTTCGATTCATTAATGCGACTCGTTCGTCGGCAGTAACAGGGTTGGTCTTCAATCTGACTTGCCAGTTTTCATCCCATTTTTCAACCTGATTACCACTTACTTTCAGTCATGTGAATAGCGTCCATATTTTAAGTATTGATAGTAGGAGGGGGTGGTATGCCAAAGAATCAAATTCAATTCCAAGAAGGGATCTCTATCCCACACTTTCTAAGCCTTTCAGGAACAGAAGAGCAAAGTCACCGACACGCTTTTGTCCAAAAATAACTTGAGCACTGAAAGCCTTTGGCACAGTCATCTTATCCTTTACCTCAAAAGCAACGATTCGCACCGAACCCTGCTCCAAAAACTAAAAAGGTCGCATCATGCGACCTTCTTGCTTTTCATCTTAGCGAGACTCTAACGGGTATGAACGGTAGCTCCACATGCCGTAGGTTCGAAGGGCATCGCGGTAGATTCCTAGTAGCTCACTGTCACTCGCTTTGGTGAGCTCTTTTAGCGGCTTGTCTGGGTAGCTGACCGTATCGAACGTGATGCCTTGTGGGCCTGTTTGCCAACTTGCAATTTCAAACAGTGTTTGCCCACGACGTACATGGCTTGCAGAGCTAATGATGGTCGCATGTTTGATGTTGTGGCGGGCTAGGGCGTAGCTGCTAAATAGTGCGTTGCCAACGGTGCTGGTGGCGTAGTTTTCTTCAATGATTCTGTCTTTGCTGACGCCTTTCTCGATCAGCCAGTCAGCCATCAACTTGCCTTCGGTCTTGTGGTTCTTTGGTACGCCACCCGTTAGCACGATAAGCGCATCTGGGTTCGCTTTTGCCATTGCCAAAGTGGTTTCTAGACGCTCAACTAGGATCTGGTGCATTGAGCCATCTGGGTTTAGCGCGTAACCCAGAGTAACAATGGCTCCCTTGTCTTCTAACTTACCTTTCGCTGCTTTCTCTTTTAGTGGCGTCTCTAATACGCGATCTACCGTCGAGAAAATTCGTTTCATGTCAGCCGCTTTACCTGCATTGAGTTTAGATAAAGCACCCATGTGTTTGTTTGACTCAGCTTGGTTGCCTTTAAAGCGTTGCCATACCGCAAGGTAGGCATGTAGATCCACATCATCCGGTGCCACAGTCAGTGCTTGCTCAAACAGCTCAATCGCACGATCAACATTCTTGTTATAAATCTGAGCATTAGCAGCTGAGATAAGAAGATCAGTACGGTATGGCTCCAGTTCGTATGCCTCTAGTAAGCGATCGGTAACAATCTCCATATTACTTGGCATTTTCGCAGTGAACCCAGCATGCGAGATTCGGGCTGGGGATTTAAATGCTGTCACCGCATCGCTCAGAAGCTGATCAACCACCTGTCTTTTAGTGATGAGTTGGGCGTAATCTGTTGTGGCTTGCACTGTGGAGTCATTAGCAGCAAGAGAGTAAGGCGCAGCAGTTAAAGCAATAACGCTACCTAGAGCGAGGGCAATGATGTTCTTCTTCATTAGGAGATCCTAGTGTTGTTATGTGTCGATCTAAGTCGACGGATTTTTTGCAGTGTAAAATTACCTCTCAGATAGTCTGTGAATTGGTTCTCACTTTAAATGAAACACTCAGCATATGGTTGTGGTTTGCGAACCAAGATCACGAACTTGACATTTAAATTATTGATATAAATGATAATTATGTCGTTAACACATAAGTGGCGGGAGCGAAAAAGCCTGCTTACTCGCAGGCTTTATGGTTACTTAATCGCAGTACAAAAACTGACGTCAGCATGCTGGGTTTGTGGGTCGTAGCTGTGGTAGAGCTCGAAGCAAGGTCTGTCATCGTTTTCTAGCCCTGACTCGATCACTTTACTCATCAAATCATCCCAAGCGAGCGCATATTGGCTGTGCTGCGTGATGTTTTGGCGCATTACTGCGTACTCGCCACCGGGAAAGTCTTGCAGTTCTATGCCATTTATTACGTCTGTATCTTCAGGCACCATCAAACAGATATCGGTACGACATTTATCGCTTGGGGTCACTTCAGGGTTGTCGTGATAGATGAAGATACAAGTATTCTCCGTTAACCCTTTCATGCCAGCCCATTGGTAGAGTCGGCCACTGGCTTCTTGATAACCTTCGCCGTAAGGGCCTGTTACTCGGACATAAGCCAGTTTTGTCGCTGTAAAGTTTTGCGTTTCCATTTTATTGCTCCACGTTGTTAGTTCAGAGCCAGTATATGAATCGCTAGGTTTGTCTGCGTTTCCATTCTTGCGCAGCGTGTGTCCAATCTTGCTGTTTCGCGATAATTCAGAAAATTGCTGGTAGTTTTCGCAATCACGAAAAGCGCTTGGCGTTACCCCAAAATGTTGCTGAAACGCTTTAGCTAGGCTTTGTGAAGAGGCAAAACCATATTCCAATGCGATGTTTAGCACGGGTTGTTTTGATTTAAACAAATCGTCGGCTGCTGACTGCAACCGCAAACGTCTGACAAAGTCAGCGAGGGTTTCTCCTTGCACGGCTTTGAAGGTGCGATGGAAGTGATATGGCGACAGGTTCGCTAGGGCTGCGACTTCTGGCAAATTGAGGGGTTGGTTGAAGTTCTTTTCCAGATATCGAATCACTGGAATCAGCCTCTTTTGATAATCAACGCGCATTACTGAGCTCACCCTTGCTTTAAAATAACTGTATAAGTGTACAGTTATTGAGCTCAATTTAAAAATGGAGTTTTGATAAATGCGTAGCGCACAGTGACGAAATGAGTCACACTTATTGCTCATTTCTCCGTAAGCAAGGACAACCATGATCGCTTGGAAGCAGCACTTAGCAGGTTACGAGTGGCTTATTCACCAAGTCTGGTACTTGGAGGTTGAACATGGTGAAGTGATTGATCCAAAACCTCATCTTATTCCTAATCCGCGCGCTCATTTGCTGTTCACTCCCAAGCATCAAACCTACAGCTATGACAACGGTGAAACCTTACTTCGAGGCAAAGGAAGCCACCTACTGACTGCGAATGAAAATCTCCTTCTGTTAGAGGATGAGGCTCCGATCAAACGTATCGGTATTACTTTTCGACCTGAAGGGCTCTATGCCCTCCAATCTGCTTTTCACGATGATGCCCAAGTCAATGCGGTTAACAAGTGTCAGTGGTTTGATTGGCTGAGCCCTTTATTTGATGAGGATTTTCAACAAGCACTATGGCAACAAGATTCACCAGAAGCGTTGTTAGATTCGATAAAACGTCACTTAGACTTTTTAAGGATTGAACCCTGTCGAGCGAAGCCGTTTTTAATATCGCATAAGGCAATCTCGGTGATGGACGCGCAAGCATTGAGTTCACCGGAGCTCGCGATAGATATGGAACAGATTGCCTCGCAGTGCGCGTGTTCTCGAAGAACGTTAGAGCGCAGTTTCAAGCAGGTGGTTGGCCTGAGCGTTAAGCAGTATCAACAAATGGCCCGTCTTGAGCAGATGATTTTGGCACTCTACAAACAGCAAGAGGCGATCGATTGGGTGAGTTTTTCACAGCAATTCGGCTTTAGTGATCAGTCACATTTGATACGTACACTCAAGCAGCAGCTTAGAAAAACGCCGAACAAGTATTTGCAAAAACGCGACCTAACGATAGATATCTACGGTGACTTCGAATAGGAACTTGCGGCGACCAAGACACGCAAGTTGTCGCAAAAGTCCAATTATTCTCTGGATGGTTTCACTAAGATAGTTGCCAGATAACGAGGTAACACATGTCATATCAAAAACTAAAACAAGGCCAAACCATTCCATTTAATGAGTCGTTGAATATTCAACTGATTCAAGCGTCTGATCTGCAAGATATTATCGAAATGCTGAATGACGATAAGGTCAACAAGTATCTGTTCTTCGCCCCGGCTGACGATAGCCTTTATGAAGGTTTCTTTGGCCCAATCATTGAGAACACAGCTCAAGCCATCAAAGATGACGTTTGGCCAGAGAATCCGACGTTTGTCATTCGCGATCAGCAAGGCAAATACATGGGGATGTGTGCCGTGACGTCGGTAATGTTCCTAATGGGTAATTACGAGGTAGGTTATCAGCTGCCGACTTGCGCATGGGGCAAAGGCATTGCGACTCGCGCGTGCCAAATGATGACGGAAATTGGGTTTACCGAGCTTAAGGCGCATAAAGTCAGTGCAGATTGCTACGCATCGAATGTGGGTTCATACAAAACGTTAGAGAAATGCGGCTTTAGCCAAGAAGGACGTCAGAAAGATTATTACAAGCTAGAGCAAGGCTTGGAAGACAAACTTTACTACGGTATGACAGCAGAGCAATTCGCCTATTTCAGTCGTTAAGTGATCAAGCGACGCGTTTAAGCAGCAAACAAAAAGGCCGCTATGCCCATTATCGGGTTAGCGGCCTTTTCTATATTAATTGACCCTAGGTCTTAGTTGCCTTGATTTTGGCTTTGAAGCTTCTCTTTTGCTTCTTCAACTTTAGAGAAATCTAAGCCCAACTTATCGACTGCTTCTTTGATTAGCGCAGGGTTTTGCATTACTTGCGCCATCAGCATTTGTAGCTTGTCTTGTGGCAGACCTAGTTGGCTGATTGTTGCCATCGCTGCAAGAGGGTTTTGCGTCAGAGTTTGGAAGATTTCGTTGATCTGTTCATCGCTGATGTTGTTCTCTTTCAGCAGTGCAATAATCGGGTTCATCATATTTCCTTTTTAATCTATTGATGACTTTGCGCAGCAGTTTATCACTAGGATAGCGTGGATTGAACTAGCGCAAATCTAATTAGCTGAAACTAGATTGCGGCTTAATAACCCGTTAGCTCCATATACCCTGAGCCAGAGTGAGTGCCCTCGATGCGAACCGGGCCTTCCCAATAGGGGACCGAAAGCGGCATTTTCGCTTTGGGGTTGAGCGCTGAAACCACAAGCTCGATTTGCTGACTCGGAATAGCCACTTGCCACTCAGTTGGGTAATTACGCCCTTGGATTTCAGTTTGTTTGGTCGCGTTCAATTGAATCTCATTGGGTGAAATGGCGATACCCGAGCCGTCTTGTCGCATCAGCCTGGCGCTAGAGTAACTGGCTTTTCCTGTATCGGAATCTCGCAACTGGAATACCACTAAGCTGGTTTCGTCACTGAGCCTTAAGGCAAACCAGTCCCAGCCTTGTTGTGAGTCGAGCAAGAACTGCGAGCTCCATTCTCTGTCTATCCAACCTTGACCCGTTACCTGATGAGTGTTGCCATCAATAATGACTTGGCCAGAAACATCTATAAACGGTTGGCTATAGTAATACGAAGCCACCTGACCATCGGCGCTTTTGGTGCTATAACCTTGCTCGCCCTGCTTTTGATAAGGTGCACTACTAGTGAGTGTCAGCGAATAGCCAAACTGCTCTGAATTGGCATTGAGTGTGGCGGGGAAGAGATCATCGGTTGAAGAACGCCATTGCCAATCGTCGAGATAAACCCGAAATGGTGACGCGTCGACGCCTGCGAGTGAAGCTTGATCGCGCGACCATTTCTCATCGGCATAATGCTTGTCTGGCGTGGTTACCGCGCTATGCGCCATATAGATTTGTTGGCTTTGCCATACGGTTTTTTTCGCTTTGCTCTTACCATCATCGGGTTCGGCAGCAAAGCGAAACTGTGTCCACTGAACACCGAGTGGAGTGCCATTTTCATCGATTAAATTCGCCGTTAAATACCACCATTCATGACGAAAACTTGGGTGTGCTTGATGATCGGCAGGGAAGGTGAGTTCAACGCCCTTAACCACAGGAGTGAATGGACTGCTCTCGCTTTGAGCCTCTCCACTGCCTAATAGCATTGCCATATTTTGTTGCTGAGGCTTTTCACAGCCAAGCAGCAACAGGCTGCCCAATAGCCAAGTGAGGTTGCGTGCTAAACGATTCATTACAACACCTCGCTTTGCAAACTAGACACGACAGGCTTGCTGACCAATCGCCACAGTGGAATCAGGGTCGCAACTACCGCGACTAAGATAGTGACTGCCGCAATGCTTAGGGCATCACTCCAACTCCACTGGTAACTTAAGCTCCAACCAAAGGCGCGCAGGGTAACGATGTCCGTCAGCACATAACCGACCATAGCGCCGAGTGGTAGTGCGATAACCAAAGTAAAACTGACTAAAGCGACGATTTGCCCGATGACCATGGTCAATAGTTTGCGGCGACTGACGCCAAGCGCGTACAACCTCGCAATGGCGGCTTTGCGTGCGTCGAGCAACATAAAACAAGCGCTAAATAAACCAATCACCGCGACCATTAGAGTCACGCCATTGAGGGCGCGCGTAATGGCGAAGGTTTGCGAGAAAATATCCAGCGCGATGGATTTGATTTGCGCCTGATCATAAAGCTGACTTGGGTGCAGGTTCAATTGCGTACGAAGTTGGTCATAGATGAGATCTGGGTCGCCAGAGACTTTGATGCCAAGGCTGGTGGGCAAGTTGGTAAAGCCGCTTTCACGCCACAACTTTGGAGCCAATAATACTTCACCATTTGGTGAACCGTAATCATGGAATATCGCCCCGACACGTAGAGTTTTGTTTGGAATTGCATCGAGCTCAAGTTCGCTATCGAGTGACAAGCCGAGTTTGACCGCAGTCGGCTCACTGATGGCGACTAACTCACCTTGGTAAAAGCGTTGCCAGAAGTTATCAAGGTGAGACTTGAACACCATGGTTTGCTCTAAGGTATCCTTGTCTTTGGTGCCGAGCAAAGTGGGTAAGCCTTGTAGGTTATCTTCAACATAGTATTGCTTGTAGACCGTCTCAACCCCTTCAAATCGCTCTAATGCGCTCTCTACATTGGCTATCTCTCCCTGTGCGGGACTGACGTAAATATCGGCATGAAGCCTCTGTTCGAGCCACTGCTTTAGCGTCGATTCAAAGCTGCCAACTAGGGTGTTCATTCCGATATTGGCTGTGACCGCAAGCAGCAGTGCCATCATGGCGAGAGAAAGCGGAGAAATGAGCTCGCGCAGTTCAGCGAACAGGTATTGCATCAAACCGGAACGGGTGCGCCTTTCACATTCGTTGGCGAGTACGCTGAGTGTTTTAGGCAGATACAGAGGAATCGACACGACAAGTACGCCGAGCCACGCCATGGTAAAACGGTGATGCTCACTCAGCCATAATCCAGCGAGTGCAGCAACAGTCAACACAATACCAACCATGAACAGTTGGTTTTCGTTAGACATTTCTGGGGCTTGATAAAAACCGCCATGAGAAGAGAGCGGCTGGTTCACTCGCTGTTTAAAGTGCTGCCAACAAGCTAATAGTGTTGCCGCTAGGGTTAGCAGCAGCGCTTGTGCCCACCATTGCCACTGCCAAGTGCCGGGAAGCAGTGTTGCTCCGTAAAGTTGTTCAAGTGTGAGCGCAACGGTTGGGTGCAGCCAATGACTAAGCTGCATACCTAATACAAAACCGAGTGAAGCGCCGAGGGTAACCAGAATGGTCAGTTCAATCAGCAGTGCCGTGAACACCAGGTTTTGCCCAACCCCCGCTTGTTGGACTTGGACTAACAGCCGATTACGTTTGAGTAAGCTGTACTTCACGCCGTTATAAGCGATAAACAGACCAACCAGAAATGCCAATAGGCTCATCGCGGTAAGGTTGAGGTGGAAGCTATCAGTGAGTGAACCAAGGTCAGTACTTTGATTGTTGGCGATCCATTGTCCTTGCTCGCCGATGAGGTGTTGCCATTTCGCTTGCGCGTTGCTATCTGTGTTAAAGCCTGCGTCGAAAACGGCGATGTAACTGAGCTGTCCTTGTTTGTTGAGCAACTGCTGGGCAAAGCCAATATCCATCAACATTCGGCTGCCTAATTGCCACTCATCGGGTAATACGACGACACGTGTCGGAACTTCATCCAGAGTCAGCGATTCTACTCCGCCTAAGTTTTGGTGCTGCGATAAGCTCATCATCACTAAGGGTTCGCCAGCTAAAAGCTCAGGGAGCGGTAAAACACTGTCGAATAGAGAAACGTTTTGCTCGCTGTCTGATGATTGTTCGTTGTGGGTTGAATAGCGAGAGCGTGACGAGATGGCAGCAATCAATTCGCTACCTTGTACTGACCAGCGACGACCTTGCTCATCTCGAACTCGCCCTTCAATTACAGGCAGCGCTGCACTGAGTCCATTTTGTCTGAGGCTGAAGTAAAGCGATTCAGGCAAATAGTTTTGCCCCGCTGCTGGAACAATTAGGTTTTGCGCTTGAGCACTCAGTTGCTCGGTGGATTCCGCATAGCTGCGCTTAGCATTGAGGTTGATTGCTTGCACGGCAACAAACAAGGTTACCGCTAGCACGATACCAATCAGAATTGCGGCTGCTTGAAGAGGAGCTTGGCGATAATGCGCCGCGAACAGATTCAATGTGAGTCGAGTCTGTGTGAGTCTGATACGCGAGAATCTAACCTGAGTCATGGTGTTACCCTCGGTCGCTTTGCTCTTGCAAAGTAGGGAGGGGTTGCTGCAAATCACCATTGCGTAATTGACCGTTTTCTAGCCGCAAACGAGTCTGCATAAACTCAGCGCAATCGGGGCTGTGGGTCACTAAGAGCACTGCAGTATTGCCGTGGGTGGTGATTTCACTCAGTAGCTTCATCACCTCCAACCCCGCTTTTTGGTCGAGATTCCCTGTCGGTTCATCGGCAAGCAGAAGCTTAGGCTTATGAGCCAAAGCGCGTGCGATGGCGACTCTTTGCTGCTGGCCGCCAGAAAGGGCAGAAACGTGTCTATCAAGAAGCTGACTGATGCCCAATGTCTCGATGAGATAATCGCACCACTCGTTCCATTTTTGTTGGTTTAGATGCAGAGGAAAGGCAATGTTTTGTTTTACGTTGAGCGGTGTTAATAGGTTGAATTGTTGGAATATAACGCCGAGCTTTTGATGGCGGAACTGGCTCCATTGCGGATCTTTCCAAGCTGCTGTGTTATCGCCATCTAACCACAATTCACCACCGGAAAGCGGCTCAAAGCCAGCAATAACATTGAGTAGGGTACTTTTGCCGCTACCACTTGCGCCCGTCAACGCCACACTTGCACCTGCCGCCAAAGTGAAGTCGACGCCTTCCAGTACGCGATGGGTTTCTTTGCCATCGACGAAACTTTTGTTGGCGTGTTTTAGTGACACTAACGGCAAATCCATGCGCGGCTCCTTGCTACTTTTTAGGCTTTGAGTTCTAAGTTGTACTCGTATTCCGTTTCCGAGATCTTTTTAAATCCAAGACGTTGGTATAACTGATAAGCAGGATTGGTTTTTATCACACTTAAACCAACTCGTGATTGGCTAGCTTGAGCTTTTTCGATCAGGTTTTTTACTAGTGTGCTGCCAATACTCGCGTTTTGGTAACCCGGATGAATCTGAATTTGGATGAGATACCAGAGGTTTTGATCAGCTTGGTATTCAGCTTTAAACAAACCAATAGGCACTTGATCTAAGGTAATGATTTGAGCACAGTCGAACTTGTATTGAATGCGATTCAAATAGTCGTCGAGGCTAATTGGCATGCCGACTTGTTCAAGGTAGTCTCGCATTGTGGCATTGCGTAGGTCGACTAAAAAATCTATGTCTGATTCGAGTGCAGGTCTTAGGGAAATGTTCATCTTTCGTCCGTGAGATGTGAAGGCTTCATATGCAATGAAGCATGACACTTATTCAAGGTCGAGACAAATCGTTCTATTAAGCTTCAGATTAAAAACAAAAAAACCACCTGAAGCGGTGGTTTAGTTTACATTCTTATGCGATTAAACGTAGTACGCTTCAACTTCGCCTTTTAGTTGGATAAGCATTGGGTTACCAAAGCGGTCTTTCGCTTTTGGCGATGCAATCTTTACCCAACCTTCGCTAACGCAGTACTCTTCAACGTCTGTACGCTCTTGACCTTTAAAACGAATACCGATTTGGTGATCGAAGCACTCTTTTACAAAGAAAGGGCTACGTGGGTTACCTGATAGGCGATCTGGTAGAGCTGGTTTAGCTGTATCTGTCATGTTTTTCGACCTTGAAGTCCGTAAAAAAAGTGCGCCATTGTAAGTCACAGATTGCTATGGGTTCAAGACATCTAATGACAGTTATCACAAACGATCTAAGTTTGAACCTACAACCCCTTCAAATACTGGGCATTGGCCGTTGGCTGAATCATACGATTGATTGTACTTACGTTGTCGTTATTGTGTTGTGCTAGGAGCATTAAGAACGCATCAATCAGTTCTGGTTTGCTGGCTGTCACTTGTGTTTCGGTTTGAATATCACGCAGATCGATCAACACATCAGTGAACAGTTGCGGTAAATCTTGCAGCACTTGTAGGTTCAATACGTTGTGCTCACTGTAGATTGAGTTGTGGCTGCCCTTTTGTTTTTGCACTACGTATGGGTTGTCTTTGAGATTAATGATTGATGTACGTTTGTCACAACGCTTCAAACAACCTTTATTGACTTTGATCTTGCGGCAGCCTTCGGTCTGTTGGAACAAACATTGGCGGCTAGTCAGCAGTGTATTTGGGTGGTAGATGCTGTAATAGCTGCGCATGTTTTGCGGACGCTTAATATGGCGCATCTGCTTCAGGTTCAACTCGTTGGAGACAAATGCGCCGCTTGCGGCAAACTCTTGTTGTAAACATTTGAATGAGTAAGAGTTGACTGTATTCATCTGTGGGCCTGCGATCCAATCCAGCCCAAGTTCTTGAGCCAAAATGCCGACTCCGGAGTTGTTAGTGATCGAGAGCGCTGGCTTTACTGCCTCTAACAGTGTGCGTGCAGCTTGGTAATCGTCACCAATCAAAATCGCAGGAAACCAAGGTTTTAACTGTGGGTTTGCTTGGAACAACTCGATCATTGTATTCAGTTCAGCCGCCAGCCCCATCGGCAGCTGAAAATAGACATCGACATCAGTGAATTCGAGTAGTGCGATGTCTTGTGGCGATGAGATCAGTACCGATAACCTTGGCGCTCTTTGACGCATTTCTGGCTGAGGCAGTGGCGGCAAAGTGGGTACATCAATCGCCCCTTTTAGGCTGCTAGCAGAAGCTTGCGATGCAGTGACGTCAAAGTCTTGGGTCTTTTCTGCTACTTTCTCGATGATTGCTGTTTTGTCGTCGTAGAGCTTTTTCTTCACTACTTGCACATCGTCGGCGGATTCGCATTTGTAGATTTTCGAAAAGTGTTTCACCGCATGGTCGCGGGGGTTGTCGATGTACATCGCTTTACCGAAGTCACCTTGCAAGAATGCATTGGAGAAATCACGGTTAAAGACGGTGTACAGTTCCGTGGTGTCGCTCGACAGCTCTACGCCATCGCACAAGCGGTTAATCTGTTTACGCCAGTTGTCGACCACGGTGTAAACGTAGTGAGATTTCTTGATCCGGCCTTCCACTTTCAACGAATACACGCCGGCATCCGCAAGCGCTGCCAAATCGCCAAAGGCCGAGTTGTCTTTCATATTGAGTGGGTAGCGATTGCCAGTTTTGGTGGTTTCATACTCTTCTCGACAAGGTTGGCTGCATCGCCCGCGGTTACCCGATGCGCCATTACGCGCAGAGCTGATATAGCAAATACCTGAGAAACCAATGCAGTATGAGCCGTGGACAAATACCTCCATCATTACATCATGCTCACGACCAAACTGAGCTAAATGCTTGATCTCATTTATGTTCAGTTCGCGCGATAGATTGACGCGACTTGCCGTCAATCGATTGAGAAACAATATCTGCCCCTCGTTATGGGTATTGAGCTGAGTTGAGGCGTGTACATCTAAATCAGGAAAATAGTTGTTGAGAATGTAGGCCAAACCAAGGTCTTGCACGATGACGCCGTCAATTGCTGTGGTGTTCAATTGACTAAGCAAGCGCACAATGGCTGGAATTTCGCTTTCTAGAATCAACACGTTGAGAGTTAGGAAGATCTTACAGTTATGCTGGTGCGCAAGCTGCAATACGCCATTCAAGTTATCTAAGGTGAGGTTAGTGGCTCGGTTGCGCGCATTGAAACGGTCTAAACCACAATAGATAGCATCCGCCCCAGCGGCAATGGCTGCCTTAATCGAATCTAAATCTCCGCCCGGTGCTAATAACTCAAATTGATCGCGTGTCACTACTTATCTCTTACTCAATAAAATAGGAGCGGTATTTTACGGGGATAAAAAGTGTGATCTAGCGCTGATTAAAGCTTTGTTAATCTGCATCAATTAATTTGTCTTCCAAGGCGATATTTCAATTATTGGTTGCAATCATTGCGAATTGCTTTAGTGTTATACCTATGTATAACACTAAAGCGCAATTGATAAGGCAAGCTTCATGACAGATTGGAACGAAACGCAGCCTATCTTTCGTCAACTAGCGGATCGAATTACAGAGCAAATCCTGCAAGGTATTTGGGACGAAGGAGAGGCATTACCTTCGGTCCGAGCCGTCGCAGGAGATTTGAAAATCAACCACATCACTGTGATGAAAGGTTATCAGCTACTGGTGGATGAAGGTCTCGTAGAAAAAAAACGCGGTCAGGGAATGTTCGTGGCACAAGGCGCACTGAGTCAGTTAAAAGCGTCGCAAAAACAGGATTTTATTCAGCAGCAGATCCCGTCAATCGCGGTGAAACTGCAGCAGCTAGACATTCCACTTCAAGAATTTATTGAGCAGTTAACACTGCACGTTGAGGGCAAACAATGAGCGTATTAATTGAAGCTCGGCAGGTAACCAAACACTACTCAGGTCGAGCCAAAGAACAAGGCGAAGCGATTAAGAACATTAGCTTTGAACTCAAAGCGGGACAAGTCCTCGGTTTGCTTGGCCACAATGGTGCAGGTAAATCGACCTTGATTAAAAGCCTGCTAGGTGCTCACGACTATCAGGGTGATATTCAGGTACTGGGGCTTGAGCCTATCTCACAGCGCGCCAAAGTGATGGAGCACCTGTCTTATATTTCAGATGTGAACGTGTTGCCTGACTGGATGACGGTAAGACAAATTCTTCGTTACACCGCCGGTGTGCACCCAAGTTTCGATGTGAACAAAGCGCGTGCTGTACTTGAGAAAACCGACATCAAGCTTAATAGCAAAATCAAATCGCTCTCAAAAGGCATGAAGGTACAGCTACACCTTGCGATTGTGATTTCGACTGACACCAAAGTATTGATTCTTGATGAGCCGACCCTCGGCTTGGATCTTGTTTACAGAGACACCTTTTATCGCCATCTTCTTGAATGGTTTCATGATGGAGAGCGTGCCCTGATTATTGCCAGCCATGAGGTATCTGAGATTGAACACTTACTAACCGATGTGTTGATCCTTAAGCATGGTCAAGCAGTGTTGCAATCGTCGATGGAGAACATTGCCGAAGATTACGTGATCGTAGAAACCACCGATGAACAACGCGCACAAATGGAAGCATTGAAGCCGCTTTCTAGTGAGCGCGCTCTTGGCAGTACGCGTTGGCTGATTCGCAGTGAACAAGCGCAACAACTCGACGACGTAGACAAAATTTACAATGTAAAACTGGCAGATCTGTTCTTAGCTCTACAGAAGGAGGCTGCGTAATGAATCCTTATTTTTATATGCTAGAGAAAGAGTGGCTAGAACATAAAGTAATCACGCGTATTCCCTTAGTGCTGCTAGTGTGTGGTGTGCTGCTGCTACTCTCGATCTTGATGAATTCGACCATTCAAAGCAATGTCACTTACGAGCTAACGTATGATGTGAATGGCTTTGAATCTGGTTATGAATTAGGTAAGCAGTTAAGTGGCTTGGCTTTTGGCTTTACTGGCTTTTTGTCGATGTTATTGACCAGTCTTTATTTCCCGAAGACATTACGTAAAGAGCGCCAAGAGGGCAGTGTGATGTTTTGGCGCAGCATGCCTGTTTCTGACATGACGACGCATTTAGTGAAGTTGGGTTTTGGTTTGCTGGTGACACCTATCATTTGCTCGATGCTAGTGGTGTCTGCTGACTTCCTAATGTGGGTGATTAATCTTGTCATGTCGGAGAAGTTCCCACTGTTCTTCACTGGTGAATCAATCTTTTACGTCTTTACCCATTGGTTTGAGTTTATTGGTCGCATGTGGTTAGTGGGCTTGGCGCTATTGCCGCTCGCAACTTTGGCCATGGCCATTTCTCAGAAGGTTAATTCGCCTCTGTTAGTCATGGTGATTGGTTTTTACGTGATTAAACTGCTTTCGACAAATCTGCTAGGGACGTACGCCGTGAGCCATTTCTTACAGGCTGTAACGACCTTGCCATTTGATCTGCTTATTGAGGGTAATCCACTTGTTGCCTTTGCTAATGTTGGCACTGTTAACTTGGTCGTCTACTTTGCATTGGGCGTGTTGGGCTTGCTGGCAAGCTTAAGATTAAGTCGCTCAGTTGACTAGAACGCTTTGACGGTTTGAAAATAACAAAGGCGCTAACGGTTGGTTAGCGCCTTTTTTGTTTGCGGTGGATGGCTATTAGTCTCCGAGCGGCTGACGGTCTAAGCCACCTCGATATGAGTCTAATGCCAACTTAAGCCGTCGTAGTTTGTCTCTCGAGCGTCGCTTATGGTTGACAGCAAGCGCCATCGAAAGGACATCAACCAAGGCCAACATTGCGTAACGAGACGCAGAAGGTTTGTAGATAAAATCGGTCTCTTGGTGCTCAATCGGTAGTGTGAGATCGGCAATGTCAGAGAGCGGCGTTGAGCTCGGTGTGATGGCGATGATCTTCACCCCGTATTGCTTTGCCAGTTCTGCAGTTTCGATGATGGTCGGCGTGTATCCCGTTGCGGATAGCATCACCAATACGTCGTTACTGTCTGCGGTAGAAGCAATCATACGTGTAAGCAAACCGTCGTTATAAGCAACCACAGGGTAGCCTAAACGGAAAAGGCGATGTTGCATCTCTTGTGAGGCAATCGTCGAGCCTCCCCCCATACCGATAGAGATGACTTGTCTTGCATTGTGTAGCCAACCCACAGCGGTATCTATATCGGCTTCGTTGATCAAATTGCGGTTGATATCTAACGACTGTTTGATGGATTCGTAGATGCCCTGATAACCACTTTGATCTGGCGGCTCAAGAATAAAACGTTGACCAACTGTCAGGGTTTGCGCCAGCTTGATTTTCATATCACGAACGTTTTTGCAGCCAACGGCTTTAGCAAAGCGAGTAATGGTTGCTTCACTCACTTCAGCGCTTTCTGCAAGCTCGGTGATACTCGCATTCGCCGCAGTTTGAATGTCGTCCATGATCAGTTTGGCGACTTTCTTCTCAGCGTCGCGCAGGGCGCTAAAACGCTCAGTGATTTGCGAAATAATATCGACGTCTAAACTCAAGATGTTTTCCTATTCTCGGGAGACCTATGTTTGGCCTCCATATCAATGCTTTGCAGTATACCTGATTCATTCAAGCGTAAAAGTTCAGCGGTTTAGAAACGTGTTTCTACCCAGTGAGTCACATTGTATTCATCGTCGCACACGGCGATGGCACGCCATTTATCGAAAGTTAGGCAAGGGTGTGAGGTTGAGAAAGCGACAACGTCGCCAACATCGAGTGGGCAATCTGGGTCTATCTCCATAAACGCATGCTGATCCATGACGGCAGTGGTGACAGCATTAGAGACGTTGATGGCTTCGCCGTCGCGGTATGCACGCTCTGGAATGGGCAAACCGGCATCAAAGGCGACGTCTCTTTTTCCTAGACCAACCACGAGTTTACCCGGCTCTGGTTTTGAGATGATGTGTGCCCACACTTCAAGAGATGACTGTAGATCACCACCCAAATCGCACGCGGCCCCTCGGTTTTTCTCTGCTCTCGCCATGACTTTGTTTTGAGCCTCTAGATAGATCCCCGTGTCATGGATGGCATAGCAACCTGGGCGAATGATGGCATCAAGATCGTCGAGGTTGGCAAAACACTCAGAAACCACGTCGTACCAAGCTGAACCTGCACCAGTCACAATAGGCTTACCTGAGATGAGTTGATCGCGAGCCAGTTTACGGCCAAGCGTTATGATCTGATTGAGAAAATCGCGAATCGCTTGTTCTGCATTGTCACCGTGAATGACGCCTTCGTAAGCTTCAATACCAGTCAGTGATAGGTGAGATTGCTCGGCAATGCACTGGGCAAGCTCGGCAACTTGCTGCTCAGTTCGACAGCCACAGCGCCCACCTTCAACACCGAACTCAATCAAGACATTGAGTTTGACGTCACGGCTCGCAAAGAACTGCCCAAGTGCTTCAACGTTACGCTGTGAATCAACGCAAACAAATACATCAACACTATGCTGCTCAATCAGATTGGCCACGATAGCCATATTGGCTTTGCCGACCAACTGATTAGCGATAATGATGTTACTTGCCCCTGCTAACGCCGCAACTTCAGCTTGAGCGGCTGTGGCGACAGTCATTCCCCATGCGCCTTGGTCAAGTTGCTGACGAAATAACGCGGGTGTCATGCTGGTTTTGCCATGCGGGCATAACTTGACGTTGTGGGTTGCGGCGAAGCGCTGCATCCAGTCGAGGTTATTGTTGATTCTAGATTGTTGAATAACGGCAGCGGGCAGACTGATTTCTTCGTTGATCAAGCTGTAGGTTTGCTGGCTATCACTCTGATATGGCTGAGACTTTTCGCCACACCCAGGGATGTTGATAGTATTGTTATGATAGTTTGTATCACACTTTCTCTCGAATTCTTTCATCGCAAGCTCACTTCTAACATGGATTAAGTTGTTGATTATTAATGTTTGTTGCTATCTAGGTTAATTTATATGTTAGAAACTATCAAACAAATTCGGTTTTTATGTGTGTTTTGTCACTGATTTAAATACGGGAATTATTAGTATGTACACATGCAAACGAGAGACGAAGAGAGTGAACTATGTTGTTCGATACCATAATCAAAAGTGTAGAAGTCTTTGACGGTACCGGCGCTCCAGCATATACCGCTGATGTCGCAATTCGTCACAATCGTGTAGAGCAAATTGGTGAATTATCTGAAGCGACGGCTAGCAAGGTGATTGATGGACAAGGCTTGGCACTCGCGCCGGGTTTTATTGATGTTCACACTCACGATGATACCAATGTGATTCGTTATCCCGAGTGTCTTCCAAAGATCAGTCAAGGTGTGACGACTGTGATTGTCGGTAACTGTGGCATTAGTGCCAGCCCGACTACCTTAGCCGGTGACCCACCTGATCCAATGAACCTACTCGGTAAGCAAGAAGATTTTAAATACCCAACGTTCGCTAGCTACGCGCAAGCTGTGCAGCAAGCAAATCCTGCAGTCAATGTAGCGGCATTAGTCGGTCACACCACTTTGCGTAATAACGTGATGGATGACTTGCAACGCACCGCGACCGATGAAGAAATCGCTCAAATGCGCAGTACGCTTGACCAAGCGATGGCAGAAGGTGCGCTTGGTTTGAGCTCTGGTCTTGCCTATGCGAGCGCGAAACAAGCGACAGCGGACGAGGTCATGCGCTTAGCACAGGTGCTCGGTCAACACGGTGGCATTTATACCACCCACATGCGTACAGAATTTGAAGAGATCATCTCCGCAATGGAAGAAGCGTTTGAAACGGGGCAGTTCGCTAAGGTGCCGGTTGTTATCTCGCATCTTAAGTGTGCTGGTGCTGGCAACTGGGGACGAACAAAAGAAGTGCTTAATGTGATGGATGAGGCGGCGAAACACCAAGATGTGTCTTGTGACTGCTACCCGTACTCCGCAAGTTCATCAACACTCGACCTAAAACAAGTGACCGACGAGATCGATATCTTTATTACTTGGTCTGAAACCGCCCCTGAACATGCAGGCAAAATGCTCAAAGACATTGCCGAGGAGATGGATCTGCCATTAATGGAGGCGGCAAAAGCGATTCAACCTGCTGGTGCGGTTTACCACTGCATGGATGAAAACGACGTTAAACGCGTTTTGAAATACAAACTGACCATGGTGGGCTCCGACGGATTACCCAATGACCCACATCCACATCCACGTTTGTGGGGCACTTTCCCGAAAGTGCTTGGGCACTACTGTCGTGAAGAGAAACTGTTTTCATTAGCGGAAGCCATTCACAAAATGACGGGCATGTCAGCCAAGCGATATAACTTAAAAGATCGCGGCGAAATAAAAGTCGGGGCTTACGCAGATTTAGTTTTATTTAACCCAAATACAATAAAAGATACTGCAACCTTTGAAAATCCTATTTCAATGGCAAAAGGTGTTGAATCTGTATTTGTTAATGGTGAGTTGTCTTATTTGTCTGGCGATGTAACCAAAAATAGAAGTGGCGTATTTATTTATAGAAATGACGCCTAAAAATTAAAATTAATTTATTTATTATCAATTTAATAAAGTACTTATACTGGAGAATATTATGTCTATTAAGCGTTACGGTGTAGAAGGTGGAACAGGCACTGGTGGTCAACACCTTCCATTTGCACGAGCGACTGAAGCAGGCGGTTTCCTATACGTTTCCGGTCAAACACCAATGACCGACGGTGAAGTGGTAGAAGGTGGTATCGTTGACCAGTCTCGCCTAGCGATCCAGAACTGTGTCGATATCATGACTGAAGCGGGCTACACACTAGAAGATGTGGTTCATGTAAAGGTTGTTTTAACGGACTCTCGTTATTTCCAATCATTCAATAAGGTGTTCAAAGAGTTCTTTGGCGAGCACCCGCCAGCACGTATCTGCATGGTGTGTGATTTGGTTGTTGATGTGAAGGTAGAAGTTGATGTGACTTGTTACCGCGAAGATCGCCGATAGACTTCACAAATAATAATTAAGAGTGCCGGAATAATTTCGTTCCCTGTTAATATTGTTTCGGTGCTCTCATCCCTACAAATATAATTCTTAATTGCATAGCAACATAAATATTAATTAAATATTAGTAGATTTTATATTTAATTGTTGTCTTAAATAGATGAAATAATACAGCTGCAGGAATTATATTAATCTGAAAGATGGATTTTGACATTGAGAGGTGTCCAATGAATAGTACACTTTTTCTTACTGGCTTCGGCGCATATGTAGTATTTCTGATCTGGCTTGGATGGTTTGTTTCGCGCAACCAAAAGTCGGGGGAAGATTTTCTATTAGGTGGCCGTGGCTTACCTCTGTTTCTTGTGTTAGGTACAACCGTCGCGACTATGGTCGGTACGGGCTCAAGTATGGGCGCGGTCGGCTTTGGTTATGCTAACGGCTGGGCTGGTGCGCTTTATGGCATCGGTGGTGCCATTGGTATCTTGCTTCTTGCGCTATGGTTTGCTCCGGTTCGTAAACTGAACTTTATGACCATGAGTGAAGAGCTCGCTTACTATGTGGGGGCAAATCGCATCGTCAAAAACGTGGTTGGTTTGCTTATCTTTATCGCTTCTATCGGTTGGCTAGGCGCTCATATTCTCGGCGGTGGTATGTACCTCGCGTGGATCGCTGACATTGACCTCAACCTAGCGAAGATCATCATAGCTGCGGCGTTTACTATCTATGTTGTGATTGGCGGTTACACTGCGGTTGTCTGGACGGATACGATTCAAGCAATCATTCTATTTGTTGGCTTCATTCTGATGGCGGTTCTATCGGTTCAACATATCGGTGGTATGGACAACCTATACGCAGCTATGGACCCGGCCGCAACGAGCTTCCTAGCGATTGAAAAACTTGGCATCATTCCAGCGGTATCTTTAGCGGTTGTGATTGGTGTTGGTGTACTTGCGACGCCTTCATTCCGCCAGCGTATCTACTCGGGTAAGGATGTGTCTACCATTCGCCGCTCGTTCATTGGCTCGGGCGTACTGTATCTATTCTTCTCTATCATTCCTGCAATCATTGGTATGGCTGCACATGCGATTGACCCAACACTAGACAACCCTAACTTCTCGTTCCCATACATTGCTGCAACTGTATTGCCGGTAGGTATCGGTATGATTGTTCTGATTGCGGGTCTGTCAGCAACCATGTCGAGTGCAAGCTCTGATGCGATTGCGGGTGTGTCGATTCTACTGCGTGATGTTTACGTTATGTTCACAGGTCGTGTGCCAAACAAAGAATCCATGCTCAACTACTCTCGTCTAGCGCTGGTTGTGGTTATCGGCTTTGCTCTACTGTTTGCTCTGACTTCAAACGACATCATTGGCTACATCACTAAGATGATTTCGACCGTTATGTCAGGCATGTTCGTGTGCGGAATGCTAGGTCGCTTCTGGAAGCGTTACAACTGGCAAGGTGCTATCGCGACACTTGCTGGTGCTTCAGTGGCTTCATTCACTGTCATGCTCAACGCGGATTACACAGCCTTCTGGGGCAACCCAGTGATTCCATCTTGTCTGTTCGCACTGGCAGCGGGTGTCGTAGTGAGCCTATGTACTCCTGCTAACCAAGTCAGCCCTGAAATGGCAAGAGCAATCCTTGACGATGAGCGTGCTCTGATGGAAATGGAATTGTCTGACTCAGGCGTACTAGAAGAAGACAAATCTTCACAACGTCCTGCCACTCAAACTAGCTAGTTTTCTCCACAACTTTGGCTCTGCCTAGCAGAGCCACTGTTTTTTTACTTTTCAAGATTAAGGTGTGTTATGTCGGCATCTTCTAATTTTAACATTGCTTTTTTTGGCGAGTGTATGGTCGAAATCAGTGGGTCTCCACTGAGTAAAAAATTCGGCGGTGACACGCTCAATACGGCGCTTTACCTGTCTCGTTTAACTCAAGATCAAAATGTCTCTGTGCACTATGCAATGGGGCTTGGTCACGATGAATTGTCTCAGAGTATGCTGGAAAACTGGCATCATGAAGGCATTCAAACTGAGCTAGTCGAGCGCATTGAGAATAAACTGCCCGGCCTATATATGGTTGAAACGGATGAGACTGGTGAGCGTCACTTCCATTATTGGCGCAGTGATGCTGCCGCCAAGTTTTACTTTAATAGCGAAAGCCAATCCAAACTTGAAGCTGCACTGGCCGATAAGGTCTTAGACGCGGTGTACCTAAGCGGTATCAGCCTTGCCATTCTAGACGACGATTCACGTCAACGCTTACTTGATGGCGTTAGTACCTTCTCACTTCAAGGTGGAAAGGTGATATTCGATAACAACTACCGCCCGCAACTTTGGTCAACTGAGCAAGCGCAACATTGGTATGCAAAACTTCTACCTTACGTCGATATTGCTTTGATTACAGAAGATGACGACCACATCGTCTGGGGTAGTGAAGAATCGGTGCAAGCGAGATGTCTGCGCCTTGGCTGCAAAGAAGTGGTGATTAAGCGTGGCTGCGAGCCTTGTAAAATCATCACCACGAGCGATCTAGGCATAGAAGAGCGTTACGTTGCGGCAAGTAAAGTCAACAAGGTCGTCGATACGTGCGCCGCAGGGGACTCGTTCGCCGCAGGTTATCTTGCTGCGCGCCTTACCGGCAAAAGTGCCAGTGCCTCAGCGCTATTAGGCCATCAATTAGCTTCAACCGTTATTCAATACTCAGGCGCGATTATTCCTGTCAGCGCGATGAGTGAACTTATTATTGGGTCACAAGACCAGAAATAGAATCGGAAACTATTATGTCTCTACAAGCTACATCTCAAGAAATTATCAACAAACTACAGCAGTTCAAAGTTGTCCCTGTCATCCAAATCAACAAGGTTGAACATGCAGTACCTCTAGCCAAAGTTTTGGTTGAAAATGGCCTACCCGTCGCTGAAGTGACCTTCCGTACTGAAGCAGCAGCAGAGGCAATCCGTGCAATGCGCGAAGCGTATCCTGAAATGTGCATTGGCGCGGGAACCGTACTAACGTCAGAGCAAATTGATCTCGCGAAAGAAGCCGGAAGTGAATTCGTGGTTGCTCCTGGCCTTAATCCAAACACAGTTCGTCGCTGCCAAGAGATCGGCATGCCTGTTGTTCCTGGAGTCAATAACCCAAGCCAAGTCGAGCAAGCTCTAGAGCTTGGTTTAACCTTCCTAAAGTTCTTCCCTGCGGAAGCATCTGGCGGCATTAACATGGTCAAGTCTCTGCTTGCTCCATACGTCGATGTGTCATTCATGCCAACTGGTGGTATCGGCAAACACAATATCAATGACTATCTAGCGATTGACCGAGTGATTTGCTGTGGTGGTACTTGGATGGTGGCTCCAACACTGATTGAGAACGAACAATGGGATGAGATCGCGAAGCTTGTCCAAGAAGCGGTTGCGCATGTTGCGTAATTGAATCGAACATTAGTAAATTTGGGATGACACGGATGAACAAAGCAACGTTAGCACTACTTATTTCTGGCTTAATGGCGGGGCAAACAGCGATGGCAATGGCTCCTAATACTGATCTTAATCTTATGCCTTACCCTCAGGAAGTCGAACTGGGGAAAGGGCAAATTGCGCTCGACAAAGATTTTAGTATCTATGTAAAAGGTTATGACTCTGAGCGTGTGCAATTCAATGTTAAACGCACGATGGAAAGGCTTTATCGTCAAACCGGTTTACCTATGCTTCATTGGCAAGCCGAGTCTGAGAAAGACGCAACCTTGGTGATTGATATTCGCAAGGCACCAAAAAGCCAAGTACAAGGCATCGAGAGTGATGAGTCTTACCAACTGGATGCTAAGAATGGTCAAATTGTTATCCGCTCTGAGCGTCCATATGGTGCGCTACATGGCTTAGAAACCTTCCTCCAGCTAGTGACAACAGATGCTAAAGGTTATCACGTGCCAGAAGTGTCGATTGAAGATGAGCCACGTTTTAAATGGCGTGGCGTTTCATACGATACGTCACGTCACTTTATCGAGTTCGACGTGATTTTACGTCAGCTTGATGCGATGGCATCGGCGAAGATGAACGTCTTCCACTGGCATATTTGGGATGACCAAGCGATTCGTATTCAGCTAGATAATTACACTAAGCTCTGGTCTGAAACGGCAGATGGTGACTACTACACCAAAGACGAGATTCGTTATGTGGTGAACTACGCGCGTAATCTTGGCATTCGTGTTATTCCTGAAATTTCTCTACCAGGGCATGCTTCCGCGGTTGCTCATGCTTATCCAGAATTGATGTCTGGTGTCGGCGAGCAAGCTTACCCTCAGCAGCGTGGTTGGGGCGTGTTTGAGCCGCTGATGGACCCAACCAACCCTGAACTGTACACCATGCTGGAAAGTGTCTTTGATGAGGTGGTGGAGCTGTTCCCTGATGAGTACTTCCACATTGGTGGCGACGAGCCGAACTACAAGCAGTGGAAAGAAAACCCGAACATTCAGAAGTTTATTGCTGACAATAACCTAGATGGTGAACGTGGCCTGCAATCTTATCTCAACACGAAAGTGGAAAAGATGCTTGAGCAGCGTGGTAAGAAAATGTCTGGTTGGGATGAGATCTGGCATAAAGACTTGCCAACTTCCATTGTTATCCAAAGTTGGCGTGGACACGACAGTATTGGTCGTGCCGCGAAAGAGGGGTATCAAGGGGTGCTGTCAACGGGCTACTACCTAGACCAGCCGCAGCCGACTAGCTACCACTACCGCAATGACCCAATGCCGACAGGTATTACTGTCGACGATAAACTGCATAGTGGTGAGCGATTCGCAACCTACGACTGGGTTAAACCGCGCAATAAGGGCGGCCCACGTAAAGGTAATCTGACTATCATCGAAGCAAAAGATGGTACTTACCGCGCGTTCACCGATTACAACGGTAAGTCTCGCCAAGAAGTTCATATTCTTGAATATGTGCCGGGCAAAGTGTTCCGCGGTCATTTCGACAACTTTATGTCCTACACCGAGTTCAACTATGAGTTTGCTGGTGGCAAGCTTAAGCCAAGTAGTTATCAGCTTATCGGTAACGTTCGCTGGCCTGCGACAGGTGAGCTAGTGGCAGGAAGTTCAATCAAGGGTTCTGTCATTCCTGAGCCAAACGGCGGCTACCCTGCTGAACTAACCAAAGATGAACAGAAACTCATCTTGGGAGGTGAAATCACCATTTGGGGTGAAAACCTTGACTCAATGACCATCGAACAGCGTTTATGGCCGCGTAGCTACGCGATTGCTGAGCGTTTGTGGTCTAGCCAAGAGCTAACCGATGAACGCAGCATGTATCGTCGTATGAATGCGATGGATACGTGGTCTGAAGTCTCCGTTGGCTTACGTCATCATGCTGACGCCAATATGATGCTTAAGCGCCTCGCAAATGGTGCGGATGTGATGCCTTTACAAACACTCTCTAAGTACATTGAACCTGCGCAGTATTACGCGCGTCACTGGGAGAAGTGGATATCAACGCCGAATAAAGGCGATCTTTACAACCAATATGAACGCTTAAATCGCTTTGCTGATGCGCTACCGGTAGAAAGCTTGGCGGTATATCAGATGAATGATTTGGTTGAGGCGTTTGCTAAGGGTGATAAAGCCGCTCTAGATACATTGCAAGGCCATTATCAAGCGGTGAAGTTTGCAGCCACTCAGGCTAAGCCAATCTTTGCAGCGAATGTCGCGTCAGTTGATACGGTTGCAGTGGCAGACGCAAGTGTGCGAGTAGCAGACTTAGCCTTAACGTTAATTGAAACGGCTAAGCAAGGTCACCAAGTTCGTGCAGCGGATGCGGCAGAGTATCAAGCATTGATTGATCAAAATGCCATCATCATTGATGAAACGATTGTCGCCATTGTTAAACCAACTGAGAGCTTACTTAAAACTCTGAGTAAATAATGGTTAAACCATTTGCCGCTAGCGCACGCTAGCGGCAAACTCCTTTTTATTTGGAAGTATTACAATGCAAGTAAGCGGTCACTTACGGTTTTTCATCGGAACCTACACGGATGCCCCGAGTCAGAGCCAAGGCATTGCTCAGGTCAGCTTAAATTCACAGACTGGTGAACTGACTCTCCTCGACGATTTCTATCCTCTACGTAATCCTTCTTACCTCAAACAAACCCGCCAAGCTCTATATAGTTTTTCAGAAGTTGCTCAGCAAGACGGCGCACAACTTGTCTGTATGCAAAGGGGCATCAGTCACGCGCTGCCCATTTTAGGTGACTATCCGTGTCATTTAGACGTTTGTGAGAATAACCAATACCTAGCCGTTGCCAACTATGGCTCTGGTGATGTCAACGTGTTTGCTCTTAGTGATGATGGAGTACCAAGAGAGCTGGTGATAACGTTATTTGAAGAGGGGAAAGGCCCCAATCTTGATAGACAAGCGTCCCCGCATGCGCACCAAGTCGTGTTTCAGCGTACGGAAAAAGCGTTGGTAAGCGTGGATTTAGGCAGCGATGCCATCCGCTTCTATCACATTGAGCAAAACCAATTTATCTTGCAACAAACGCTAGCTTTAACACCTGGGTCTGGGCCTCGCCATTTGGTGTTCAATCGCGCTGAAGATAAAGTTTATATTGTGTGTGAGTTAAGTGAAACCTTGGTTGTGCTGACCAAAACAGATGCTGGCTGGCAAGTGTCACAGCAGTCAGACTTAATCCCAAATGGGGAGAAAGGAGAAGCCGCGTCCGCGATTAAGTTGTCGCAAGACGAGAGGTTTATTTATGTGTCATGTCGACAGCAGAACGTGTTGAGCTGCTTTGATGTTTCGCAACCTGCAGCGCAATGGCTTGGCTTAACCGATTGTGGCGGTGATTTTCCGCGTGATTTTACGATTAGCGCTTGTGGCGAGTGGGTCGTCGTCGCCAATCAACATTCCAATAACCTTACTAGCTTTCGTCGTGATTTGAAGACGGGAGCATTAGTCGCAACAGGATACCAGTGCCAAGTTGGCGCACCTGTCTGCGTAATTGAACAAAATAACGATTGAGAACAGTATGACAATTCACCGTATTAACCCTACAAAGCGTTGGTCAGATGTAACGGTATTTAATGGCATTGCTCACTTTGTCGAAGTGGCTGAAACGGATACCTCCGCAGATATTAAAGGGCAAGTACAGCAGATTTTTGATCAAGCTGAGCAGATGCTAGCAAGCGTTGATAGCGATAAAACGCGTATTTTGTCGGTCACTATCTACGTGACAGACTTTGCTAATTTCGATGCCCTCAATGAAGTGTGGGATAACTGGTTTGTTGAGGGTACAGCACCAAGTCGCGCTTGCGTTAAAGTCGAACTTGCAGATCCTAACCTATTGGTTGAGATGGCGTTTGTCGCGGCTGCGGGGGAAAAGTATCAGTAGCATTTGCTGAGCAGAAACGTAAAAGGTAGCGAAATCGCTACCTTTTTTGATCGTGTACTTGCTGCGTGATTACGCTTTTTGCAGATCGCGAGCTGGGTAAGTCAGTGTCATACCATCTACCGTTACTCGAACGTAGAAGCCGCCGCTGCTTAGACCAACAACCACCATCTTACCGAAATCAACGCCTTTTGTTGCGACAACAACATCATCAATTGCAAACATGGAAACACCTTGAAGTTAATGGATAGAATTAATCTCTCGGCGCGGATTTAAACAGCAATTGCTCCTGACAACTAATCAGGTTTTTTGTCGTCACAATAAAACAAATTTTCCATCGGGTAGGCTAACCCCTTTACTAAAACTTCTAATTTAAGTTGTTGTTTTTAAATGATTCTACGTAAGCTTTATCTTCCTTCATAATATGGTTTTTAAGCCAGTTTTTGAGAAACGTCATTAACTCATCGCCGATGTCTTCCCCTGTTTCTACGCGACGCTGAAAATCTAAGACCTCTTTTACCAACTGTTGATGCGCCGCCACATGATGACTGGTTTGCTCGTAGCCGATTTGTTCGAACAAAATTTCTTCATAGGCAAAGTGGTTAGCCGTGTAGTCAATCAAACCCTGAACCACTCGCTTGATCGAAGGCAGGCCATAATTGTGTTTAAGCAGGTAATAGAGCTCGTTAATGAGATGGAGTAGGGTACGGTGCTGGCGATTGATTTCGTCCAAACCAATATCGAGTTGAGCGTTCCATTCCATCAGTTTTTCTCGCTTGGCTTCATCGGCTTCAATTTGATTTGCGTCGGTAGCAAAGCGATGGAGTAAGGAATCAATCTCCCCAGACAAGTTACGTACGGTAATACTGGCTATCAAGGTTTCCTGAGTAGATCGAACGTTGTTATCGGATTCCGAAGCAATAAGCGCTAGGCTGTCTTGTAAGCTTTGAGTTTGACCTAGTTGCTGCTCTGATGATTGAGCAATATGTTGGCCGTAAGTACGTACTTCATCGATTTGTAGATTAAGCTCTTTGAATGTGTGCTCTGCCGTAGATGCTATTTCTAATGAGCGTTGCATGCTTGATTTGTTTTCTTGCATGGTTTCCAACACGTCATCAGTCTTGGCTTGAAGATTGGTTATCTTATTGCGAATCTCTTCTGTTGCTTCTTGAGTTCTTTTTGACAAAGAACGGACTTCATCGGCGACGACGGCAAAACCGCGGCCTTGTTCTCCAGCACGAGCACTCTCTATGGCCGCATTTAGTGCAAGCAAGTTAGTTTGTTCGGCGATGCCACTAATGGTCTCCATTACTTGGCTAATCTGCGCGGTTTCTTCCATCAATGACTGAAAGTGTTCATTGGAGTTTTCAATATGCTGATTGGCATTATCGAGCGCTGCTTCTAAGGCAACCATGTCGTGGGTGCCCTGATCTGCTTTGGATTTGGCTTGATTAGCCAGTGTTGCGGTTGATTCACAGTAGCTAGAAACGTTTTGCGTGATTTCAGAGAGCTGGCTGATGATCTCTTTGGCGTTATCAACATCTTGTTTTTGTCCGATCGCGCCCGTTTTTGAAATCCCCGAATCTTCTTGGACGGTTTCAGCAACTTCTACTAAGCGGGCAGTCGATTTACGGAGGGCGTGTACGGTTCGAGAAATATCCTCACCAATGCGGTTGAAAGTACGCAACAAGGGAGTGCTGGGAGTATCATTGCTGTCAATTCTTATCGTAAGATCACCCTCTGATAGGTGGGTAGCGACTTGCTTAAGCTGATTCAACAAGCTGGTCATAGAGGTTATGGCATATACCACAATCAAGTGATAAATCAGTAACAAAATGAGCCATAACCAAGATTGCCCTATGAAGAGTTCAATAGCAATGGGAAGAATGAACAAGGTTAGCAGCATTGACCACTGCAACGAAGAGAGTCTATTTAAGCTAGAAATTAATGATCTAAACATACGCCAGCTCCTTGGCCGGAAATCTGTTGCTCACTTCATTAAATTTAGGCGATAGATACGGAATGACCCACCGAAATCAAACATTAAATTGATTAAAATTAATTCTAAAGGGCTAGTTTTCTAAGTTGCTCACCTTAGTCTTCGTCGAGCTCATTGAAGGTAGCTTGAAAGTAGTCCCACATTAACTGACCAACCGGGCCAAGCGCTGTAGTTTTCTTGCGCGCAATATAAATGGGTACGTTGAGTGGTTCGAAAGTTGGAACAGGGATTAGCCCTGGTTCATGCTCGATTTCATGTGTGGCGAGTCGCCCCCAACCTAAGCCACTTTTTATCAGCGACTTTTTTGTTTGGTGATCAGAGACATACCATTGTAAGGCTTGCTTGACGATCCCCGAGTCAGGGTTTGACTTGTAGGATGATTTAACCACGACTTGTGGGTATTCATACAAATCACTCTGTTTGATTTGGTTTAGCTTAGCCAAAGGGAACTGGTCTGAAATGAATACCGGCAAACTCAGGTTATCAATGCGCTGATATTCTACCAACTCTTGGTTTAGCTCTCTTACGGCATAAATACCGATATCCACTTTATCATCCAACAACATACGCTCGCCTGAGGCGGTTTCTATGTCTAGATGAATTACAGTCTCTGGATAGGATTGCTTAATGTGTTTGAGAAGCTCGGTTACTTTGTTGGTCGGGAAGATCGCACTAATACTGATTTTAAGTTCACTTTCGACTTCACTGTTCATCTGACGCGCGAAAAGGTCGAACTCGTTGGCAGCATCGAGCAACCGCTGGATTTTTTGCAGCAGAACTTTGCCTTCTCTGGTAAGAGTCGGGCGGTAAGTGTCACGATCAAAAATCTCTATTTGATAGTGATCTTCAACCTGTTTAACGGAATAAGATACCGCGCTACGCGCTTTAAATAGCTTCTCGCTTGCTTTGCGAAAGCTACCTTCCTGATGAATCACGTTAACAACGTGCAAATGTTCTAAGGCAATCATGGTCTAATAATATGACCGTTATGGTCTAAAAGCTATGCTTTTTTCGTTCATGTTTCTCTTCTAAAGTAACTCTATCGCCAGAAAATACTCAGCTTAACCAAGCGGTTTGTTCGTACTGGCAGAAGATGGCCAACTGTTTTGAACATTTAGGAGTGAGACTATGACTTTCCAGATTTTAACGACCCCAGATAGCGCATTTGTCGACCTACCTGACTACCCATTTGCCCCTAACTATGTCGAGGTTGAGGGAATGCAAATGCACTTCATTGATGAGGGCGAAAAGGACGCTCAGGTTATTTTTCTGCTTCATGGTCAGCCTTCCTGGAGCTATCTCTATCGCCATATGGTGCCTGTGCTCGTGAATGCCGGGTATCGCGTCATTGCCCCTGACCTAATTGGATTTGGTAAGTCTGATAAGCCAGCGACAAGTGATGTGCACACCTACGCGAATCATGTTCGTTGGATGACAAGTTTTATTCGTCAAACTGGTGTTCGCCATGGTGCGGCATTCATGCAGGATTGGGGTGGAATGATTGGCTTACGCGCTTTAGCGAACCAACCTCAATGGTTAGATCGTTTGGTTGTTGCCAATACTGCTCTCGCTGAGATGAACGGCTTAGAAAAGTTTATGGTGCCAAAAGTGTTGAAGGTCATGGCTGCAGCAGCAGGTAAAGCAACGTTCGATAAATTGGCAAACAAGATCAACTACGGCAACTGGGCTGGATACTTCAGGCATAGCGAACAACTAGAGATTGGCAAAGTCATCCAACTACTGACGACCAAAGAACTGAGTAGTGAAGAAATGCGAGCCTACGATGCACCGTTCCCGTCATCTGAGTTCTATGCAGCACCACGAAAAATGCCTGAAATTGTTGCCGCTGAACTTGATGAAGTGAATAAGGATTGGAAAAAACTTAAGCAATGGCGCAAGCCTGTGTTGACGCTATTTAGCGATCAAGACCCATTCCTTGCGGGGCAAGGTTACGACGAGAAATTCCAGAACAATTTCCCTGGCGCTTCGGGTCAACCACATATCACGATAAACAACGCATCCCACTTTTTACAAGAAGATCAATCAGTCCAGCTAGCCAACAAAATGGTCGATTGGTTAGAGCAAACACAATATAAACAAGAGAAGGTAACAGCATGAAAGTATTAGCAATTGGAGCAAATGGCGTCATTGGACAAGCCGTCGTTAACCAACTGAGTCAGAATCATCAAGTGATGGCGGTTGGGCATAGCCGTGGAGAGGTTACCGTCGACATTGAAGACCAAGCGTCGATCAGAGCTTTGTTTGAGCAAGTTGGTCAGGTAGATGCGATTGTTTCAATGGCGGGTAACGGTGAAATGGGCAGCATCGCAGACATGCCAAGTTCAGGCTATGCGGAGGTTTTAAAGGGTAAGCTAATGGGGCAAGTTAACCTCGTTCGTATTGGTCTGGAATATTTGAAAGAGGGAGGTTCAATTACCTTAACTTCTGGTCAGGCTGCCAACTACCCAATGGCGGGGACAGCGGCGATTTCTATCGGTGTAGCGGGTATTAATGCGTTTGTCGGTGTTGCTGCCTTAGAGCTTGAAGAGGGCAAGCGTATCAATGCGGTCAGCCCTGCTGTGGTTAAAGAGACTTTAGAGCAATGGGGTGTTGATAGCAGCACAGGAATTCCTGCAAGTGAAGTGGCTAAATTCTATCAACAAAGTATTGAAGGGAATGACAACGGACACATCTTTGATGCTGTTTTAGCTCACTAGTATTAACAAATACAAAACGCCCAACAGATGGTATGTCTGTTGGGTTGAGGTAAGGCTACTATTTATAAACAGCGTTATGATGCTTTGGCTTGAGCTTTAACGTATTTCTTTACTTTCTTCATTGCCATTTGGCGTTTCAGGGGCGACAGGTAGTCGATAAATAGATTACCAGAGAGGTGGTCTATTTCGTGCTGCATTACAATGGCTAAGAACTCATCACTTTCAACTGTGATCGGATTTCCCTCTCGATCCAGCGCAGACACAACCACCGAAGTAAAACGTTCAACTTCAGCGTAGTAATCTGGCACAGACAGGCATCCCTCTTGACCAAAGGCTTTGTTTTCACCACTGACGACTTCCGGGTTAACTAGGATTAGTGGCTCATCTCTGTTATCTGAAAGGTCAATGATCACCACCGCTTCTTTACGACCTACCTGTGTAGAAGCCAAACCAATCCCGTTGTCAGTCGCATACAGGGTTTCGAGCATATCGTCGATCAGAGTTTGTATTGACGCAATGTCCGTGACTTTCTCTGCGGTTATCTTGAGGCGCGGATCTGGGGCAGTGAGAATATCTAATACAGCCATTTATCTTTAAATCCTAACAATTTGTTTAGGCTATCAATTTTAACCAAAAGAGCCGAGTGTAGTGAGTCTTAGATTGAAGAAAGTTAATGTTTCTCACTGTCTATTCCACAAATCTGATACAGATAGCTTTATTAATAAAATGTAGTGATGTTTTATATGCTTTGTTAATGGTGTTTGTGCTCTAAAAGAGCCGGACATTTAGCTAGTAGGAATATCTTTGTGAATCAGATGCTTGGTAGAGACTCTTCGGTTTCTGATACCGAACCCGTGACGAAAAAAACGCATCGCGCCAAGTTTAAGTGGCGGGGCATCGAGGTGCGACTGGGTCTCGCGTTGGCAATGCTATCGATGACGACGTTACTGCTCGCCCTTTTTAGTTCGACCACTTATGACAAGCTAGAAAGCGCTCTGCTTGAGCTCAAGGAAAAAGAAATCCCAGCTCTTGAGCAGGCGGCTAGGCTAAACGATATGGTGCGTTTGGTGATCACTGATTCGTCACAGTTAGTCGCAGCCGATTCGAACCTTGAAAGGCGCAATGCCATGGTTCGTATTGAAGACAGCATAGAAGAGATGAACCAAGTACTTGCCCATTTTCCTGAGTACCATGCTTACTTTAAAGACTTGATTATGCAGGTGAGTAACAGCCTGAGTTTACTTTATCAAAGTGGTGAAGAATCGCGGCAGCTCAACAAAGAGTTACGCAACTTGCTAGAAGGTTTTTATCCTCTCTTGCAGCAAGTGAGTGAAGAGCTTGATAGCTTGCCTGCGGAGCAAAAGTCTCGTCTTCAGTACAGTCAGCTAAAGGCGTTGTTGTTCTATCAATTAGGTTTGGTTGAGAAGCTTTATAATGATGGCAGCTTCAACGAGTTGGATTACACAACCTATCGTCTAGAGCAATTGGGACAAGATTGGTTTAGCTTGTGGCTCGAGAGTGGGCTTGCTGAATCTTTGCCTGCGCTCGATGAAAAGCTCTCGGTTATCTACACCCTTGCCTCTCGCTCAAGCCGTTTAGTTCAGCTCAAGAACCAAGCGTTGGAGCACTACTATCAGCAGGAATTCTTACTTGAAAACAGCCGTAAATACCTGCATCAACTCTCCGTTCAAATAGAGCGAAATACGTCAAACGTTAACTTAGAAATTGATTCGTCGATTGCCCATGTACAAGCCTCATTAGCTTCAAATCGCACCTTCTCGCTTGCTCTCTCGGTGTTTAGTCTATTTGCCGCTGCGGGGATCGCGTGGTTCTACGTACGCAAAAATATTTTGGAGCGCCTGCTTAACCTTAGAGACGATATGTTTGCCATCTCAACAGGGCACTTGGATACTGATATCGAGTTAAAAGGGCAGGATGAAATAACCCAAATGGCGAAGTCCTTGCAGGTATTCCAAGCTACCGCAAAAGTAGTGAAAAAAACCAATCAAAAACTGGAAGCCGAAGTCGAAGAGCGTAGGCTGGCAGAAGAGAAACTTCGCGTCACTCAAGATGAGCTGGTTCAAGCTGGCAAGCTCGCCGCGCTAGGGCAATTGAGTGTTGGAATTACTCATGAAATTAACCAACCTTTAACCGCGATCGGCAGTCATACTCGCAGCGCGCAAAAGTGGCTAGAGCAAGCGCGTTCAGATAAAGCGACCCAGAATCTGCACAAAATTGAAACCCTGCTAGGTAAAGTCGCGGCCCTGACGCGTCACTTGAAAGCCTTCTCGCGCAAGAGCGATGGCAAAGTGAGCTCGGTAGCGGTGATGCCTGTCGTCAACGATGCGATAGAGCTCTTTGCCAATAAGCAGATACCGATAGTGCTCGACTGTAATCTCTCTTCTTGTGAGAGTGTTCGAGCAAATCCGATTCGCTTAGAGCAAGTGTTAGTTAACTTAATCAGCAATGCGATTGATGCCGTAGAACAAACCCCTGAGCCGCTTATTTTGGTGTCTGTCTCTAGAGTGGGAGAAGAGGTCACGATTGCAGTTAAAGATAATGGAAAAGGCATACTCGCTGACGATATTCCTCATATTTTCGACCCATTTTATACCCGTAAAGAGGTAGGCAAGGGCTTAGGATTAGGGCTCTCTATCGCTTTTAATATCATCAAAGATTTTGGTGGTTCTATTCGGGTTAACTCACAGCCGCAACAGGGTAGTGAGTTTGTTGTTCATTTAGAAGGCGCAAGAACATGACGATGGAAAAGCACATCACCCTCATTGACGATGAATTAGATGTCGTAGAGGCAGTCAGTGAGATGCTAGAGCTTGAAGGCTTTAACGTAACCAGTTTTACCGACCCGAAAGCGGGTTTGAAGTCGTTATCTCCGGACAGTAAGCAAGTTGTTCTATGCGATGTACGTATGCCGCAATTAGACGGCCTATCTATGCTAGATGCAATTCAAAGTCGTTCGCCTGCGTGTGAAATCATCCTGATGAGTGGTCATGGTGATATTCCGATGGCGATAGAAGCGATGAAGCTTGGTGCTTTCGACTTTATTGAAAAGCCGCTACAAAGTGACGAGCTGATAGAAAAGCTCAACCTCGCTTCAACGCAGGTGCAGAACGCCCCAGATACGCTTTCGAATACGCCAGAGCTACCGATTGAAAATGTCGTGATTGGGGTTTCTAATCAAATGGAGATGGCACGAAGCCAGGTGTTGGCTTTGGCTCGAACTGGGGTGGATACCATCATCAATGGGGAAACTGGCACGGGCAAAGAAGTGATTGCTAGAGCCCTACATCGTTATTCGAAACGTCGTGATAAGCCTTTTGTTGCCATTAACTGTGGCGGTATGACGGAAAGTATCATTGAGAGTGAGTTGTTTGGGCATGAGGCAGGCTCTTTTACCAGTGCGAATAAAAAGCGTATCGGGAAAATTGAACAGGCAAACGGTGGCACTCTATTTCTTGATGAGATTGAAAGCATGCCGATTGCGGTTCAGATTAAGTTGCTCAGAGTGATACAAGAGCGAGTCATCGAACGTGTTGGCGGTAATACACTGATTCCGGTTGATATTGTTGTGGTTGCAGCAAGCAAAGCTGATTTATCGGAGCTGAGTCAGCGCGGTGAGTTTAGGGCTGATTTGTTTTATCGGCTCAATATCGCCAGTCTAAATTTACCACCGTTACGCCAACGCAAAGAAGACATTCAGTCTCTGTTTAGGCATTTTGTGGTTCAAGCCAGTCAAAAATACAAGACGCGACCATCGACCCTCTACGCTGAGCAAATACAACAGCTGTGCCGTCATGACTGGCCCGGAAATGTGCGTGAGTTAAGAAACGTCGCAGATCGATTTGTATTGGGCATTGTGGGCGAGGGCTTTGATTTGCAGGCACCGTCGACTCAAGGTAGTGAGGCCTTTGCGTTTGAGCAGCAAATGGAGCAGTACGAGCGCAATGTGCTTACTGAAGCGCTAATTGAAATGGCAGGCAATATTAATGAGGTGTCGCTGCGGCTAAATCTACCGCGCAAAACCTTATATCGAAAGATGAAAAAGCATCAACTGGACAAAGAGAGCTTTAAGGCGAATCGCGCCAATTGAGCGATAGACACAAATGACTCAATATAACGGAGTGATAGTGTGGCTGAAGTTATATTATTGAAATTTAAGGTTAAAATATTTGGCATAGAGAGTGCTATAGAGTAACCACTCTGATTTAAACTCGCGGAAATAAATCTGTAAAACGGATGTAAACCGTTTTTGTCAGAGTCGATTAAAAATCAATAAAACAATTTGCTGCAAGGAGAAACCGATGAAGCAAATCTTAACCAGTGGTATCACTCTATTGTTAGGTGTTAGCTCAATTGCCATGGCGGGCAACGAACCAGCACAGGTCGGCCCACGCCCTCTCTATCTCGTTAGTGATATGGAAGAGAGCCCTCTAAAAACTAAGCTTGAAAGCTGTAGTGACGGCCCATTTTATCGTAGCGACTTTTCGATTGGTCACCGCGGCGCAGCAATGCAGTTTCCTGAGCATACCAAAGAGTCGTACCTAGCTGCGATTGCGATGGGAGCGGGTGTACTTGAATGTGATGTGACCTTTACCAAAGATAAACAACTGGTATGTCGCCATTCACAGAGTGATCTCCACACTACAACCGATGTTCTTGCTCACCCAGAACTTGCTAAGAAATGTTCGGTGCCGTTTAAACCAGCGAATCCAGAGACAGGTGAGGATGCACAAGTAGAGTGTCGTACTTCAGATTTTACTTTGGCTGAGTTTAGAACCTTGAAAGGTAAAATGGATGGCGCAAACCCGAAAGCCACTACCATCGAAGAGTACATGAATGGGACGCCTGGCTGGCGTACAGATCTGTACTCACAAACGGGTACTTTGATGACCCATGCTGAAAGTGCAGCGTTGTTCAAAAAGCATGGTGTGAAGGTGACGCCAGAGCTGAAGTCAGCCAAAGTTGAAATGCCTTATCAGGGCTTCAGCCAAGAGAATTATGCGCAGAAGCTAATTGATGAGCTGAAAGCGGCAGGGTTTACAGCCAAAGATGCTTATGTTCAGTCATTCAACCTAGATGACGTGAAATACTGGATTAAAAACGAACCTGAGTTTGGTAAACAAGCCGTTTACCTTGACGATCGCGTATACAATCTAGAAGGCTTTACTGCGACGCTAGAGAACATGAAAGCGCTATCTAAAGATGGTGTTCAGATCATTGCTCCACCTCTTTATGCGCTTATTCAGTTAGATGATAAGAATGCGATTGTTGCATCAGAATACGCGAAGCTAGCCAAACAAGCCGATCTCGATATTATCGCTTGGACATTAGAGCGTTCTGGCCCACTTGCGCAAGGTGGCGGCTGGTATTACCAAAGCGTGACTGAGCAAATTAAGCAAGATGGCGACATGATGAAAGTGTTGGATGTGTTGGCCAAAGATGTAGGCGTATTAGGCGTATTCAGTGATTGGCCATCTACGGTCACTTACTACGCAAACTGTATGGATATCTAATCTGCGATACAGCCTAAGTTAGCAAGATATTTGATTAAAAATGAAGGGCTTTCGAGCCCTTTTTTAATTGTAAATTTCATGGGACAAAAATGACCCAAATGGCGTAGCTTGCGCAAGACACATTTGACCCAAATTAAAAAATGCTAGATGTACTTTTAATTAAGTGGTTGAAAGTAAAAATAAAAATAGATGGCACGTCCCCTGCAATAGTAAAGGTGAACATCAACAATAACGTGAATGTAAGGTTCTAATATGAAAAACAGTGTAAAAGGATTGTTAATCGCTGGCTCTTTGCTGCTTCCATCTATGGCTATGGCAAGTGAGTGTGCTAACCGTGGGGTACTGGATGAAAGATATTGTGATGAAAACCAAGATCTAGTGGCTGACTCACCAAAAGACTCGAACGAGTGGATCGACCCAAGCACTTTGGTTTTTACCTACACACCAGTAGAAGACCCAGCGCTGTATAAAGATGCGTTTGCCGATTTCCAAGCACACCTAAGCAAAATCACTGGCAAAAAGGTCATTTACTACACTGTTCACTCTAACTCAGCTCAGGTTGAAGCAATGCGCTCTGGTCGTTTGCATGTCGCAGGTTTCTCAACGGGCCCTACCGGCTACGCTGTAAACCTAGCGGGTTATGTGCCAATTGCGGTAAAAGGTGACGAAGCAGGTTTCCAAGGCTACAACCTAGTGACTATCGTTCGTAAAGACAGTGGTATCAACGAAATGGCGGACTTGAAAGGCAAACGAGTTGCCCATACATCGGCCTCTTCAAACTCTGGCAACCTAGCGCCACGTGCTTTGTTCCCAGCACAAGGCTTAGTACCAGATGAAGATTACAAAGTGCTTTACTCAGGTAAACACGATCAATCTATCCTAGGCGTATACAACGGTGACTACGATGCAGCGCCTGTTGCATCAGATGTTTATGACCGTATGGTTGCGGCCGGTCGTGTTGATGACTCTGAGCTTAAAATTATCTACCGCAGTCCACGTTTCCCAACGTCTGCATTTGGCTACGCTTACAACCTAAAACCTGAACTGGTAGAGAAAATTAACGAAGCTTTCTTTAGCTACCGATTCACTCCAGAGATGAGTGCGGCATTTAAAGGTGCAGACCGTTTCTCACCAATTACCTACCAAGAAGACTGGTCAGTTATCCGCGATATCGCTCATGCAACAGGCACGGCTTACACAAAAACTGGTCTGAAGAAACTGGCTGAGAAAGATGCGGCTAAGCGCGCTAAGAAAAAAGCAGCTGAGCTAGCAAAGCAAGCCACCAACCAATAAAACAAAAGTTTCTAATTCTCTAATAACGTCAAAAAGTACGGTGCCTAGTGTGTAGGGCACGGGCATCGTACACCCTAAATTTGGGCTCAAAATAAGAAAACAAGGAATAGTAGTATGGCCGTAGCAAGCTGTGACGCATCAAAATACGACGGAATAAAGATCAACAATCTCTTTCATGAGTACGTGGCAGGTAAGCCAATCCTTAAAGGTATCGACATCGATATCGATCAGCCGGGCATCATTGCCATCATAGGCCCATCAGGTACAGGTAAAAGTACCTTATTGCGTTGCATCAATCGCTTAAACGACCCGACTAGCGGTGAAATCCTGTTTGAAGGTGAAGACCTGACAAAACTGCAGGGGCAAGCACTACGTAAACAGCGTCGTCACATCGGGATGGTTTTTCAAGAGTACAACTTGGTTGAGAGACTAACGGTAATAGAAAATGTGCTCAGTGGGCGTTTAGGCTACATGTCTTCATGGAACGCTTGGCGTCGAAATTACTCGAAACAGGATTTGCAAAAAGCATTTGAGCTTCTTGAGTTCGTTGGCTTGCAAGACTTTGCCAATCAGCGTGCCGATAGTCTTTCTGGCGGTCAGCGTCAACGTGTTGGTATTGCACGTGCAGTCATGCAAGACCCATACATCTTATTGGCGGATGAGCCAACCTCATCTCTCGACCCTAAAACCGCGGTCGAGATTATGGAGCTGATGGAGACGTTTGCCAAAGATAAGCAAATCCCTGTTCTGGTGAATATTCATGATGTGAACTTGGCGAAACGTTTTGCCAATCGCATCATTGGCATGTGTAACGGAAAAGTGCATTACGATGGCAGCCCAGAAGGTATCAGCGAAGAAGATCTCAAGATCATCTATGGAGGTGAGTCATGGCTAGATTAAGCACGTCACCTTCTTCGGTAAACGTTGAGAACCCCTTTAAAGCATCATGGGCGAGCCGAGTCGGCGTGGTTGCAGTGGTTGCTTATCTGTTTTACAGCTTCTCGACACTTAACCTTAGCTTTGAACGCCTGATTATCGGTTTTGGAGAAAGTGAGCGCTTGCTATCTCGCATGTTTCCACCCGATTTCTCTCGTTCGAACCTGCTACTTAGTGGCTTAGCAGAGAGTTTACAGATAGCGATAATCTCTAGTTTCTTTGGCATCGTTATCTCTTTGTTTCTCGGTCTTTTGGCGGCGAGAAACATGATGCCATCGATTGTCTCGACACCCGTTCGTGGCTTTATCGCGCTGTGCCGTTCATTCCACCCGGTCATTATTGCCATCTTATTCGTTAAGGCCGTGGGCTTTGGTGCGTTAGCGGGGATTCTGACCTTGGTGTTTGCTTCGATTGGTTTTATCGCCAAGCTTTTTGCTGAAGCTATTGAAGAGATCTCGTTTAAACAGGTTGAAGCGATTCGAGCAACAGGGGCCAGCTTTGCGAGTGTGATTTTGTTTGCAGTAATGCCACAGGTATTTACGCGTTTTATCGGCTTTGCTAGTTATCAACTTGACTCAAATCTACGTAACTCAACCATGGTGGGCATTGTTGGCGCAGGCGGTTTAGGTGGCACTCTTTTCTCTGCCTTCCAACGTTTTGATTACGATTTTGTTGCCGCCATTCTTATCACCATTATTGCACTGATTCTTGTAGGTGAGTTCTTATCTAATGTAGTAAGGAGAATCTTCTAATGACAACTGCTTCTATTGATAGAGAGTGGCAGCGTTTTACGTTCAACGAACGTTTGGCAAGGTTCGCCGCCTACTTGTGTTTTGTATCAGCGATAGTTTGGTCTTGGCAGACTGTAGAAATCATTCCAGAGTTCCTTTACGACGCACCAGCGCAGTTTGGTGACATGTTTAGCCGCATGGTTCCGTTGGATTACGGTTTTTACCCTGAAATGATTCATGCAGCCCTGATTGAAACCCTGCACATTGCAACTCTTGGGACGCTTTTCACTCTGATTCTCGCGATTCCATTAGCCTTGCTAAACGCACCTAACATTACGCCAAGCAAAACATTAAACTGGATTGCACAGTTCTTCTTGGTTTCTTCGCGTTCGGTTAACTCACTGGTATGGGCATTGCTGTTTATCGCTCTGTTTGGTCCAGGTGTATTAGCGGGGATCATGGCGATTGCTGTTCGCAGTGTGGGCTTTGTCGGTAAACTTCTCGCAGAGGCGATTGCTGAAGTGAATATGGGAACAATCGAAGCCTTAAAAGCGACGGGAGCCTCTTGGATGAGTATTCTGCTAAAAGGCTACTGGCCTCAAGTTATGCCTGCTTTTTTCTCGATTGTCTTATTCCGTTGGGATATCAATGTACGCGAGTCTGCTGTGCTAGGGCTAGTAGGCGCTGGTGGTATCGGCGTCGTGCTTAACGACGCGCAAAACCTGTTTGAGTGGCAAAAGGTGTCGATGGTTCTAGTGAGTATCTTCGCTGTCGTTATTCTCGCTGAAGCACTGGTCGTGCATGTGCGTAAGAAGTTAATTTAATTGGTTTACGCCGATTAAAAAAGGCAGGGGAAACCCTGTCTTTTTGTTATCTGGCACTTTTAGTGTTTAAAAGCAGCTCGTTTAGCAAAGTATTGAGCTCGTGATGATACTGACCACCTAACATAGAGATGGGTACTCTAATCTTACCTTGGGCGTGAGTTAGGAAGACGACTCTGCTGCTTCCCCCTTCGTTGGCATAGCTTTTTTCTTTTGCCTCTGTGACCGATGAAAGCTGACATTGTTTGGCTTTCCCTAAAATATGGCTAACCATCAGCCTTTGATCATTAAACATCAGCTGATAGCTTAAATGTTGAAGGGCAATAACGATCATTAGGCTCGTTAGAATCAGCATAAATAGAGCCATGTAGAGCGAAGCTGGTGGGTCAATGACAAGTTGAGTAAATAGAATAAGAGCAATCAGCATAGTGAACCAAGAAATTATCGCCCCCAAAAAAGATATTTGGACATCTTTCATGTCAGGGTAGCGCTTTCTCGTGCTCTCCTTGTGGCTCTTCAATACAGCAAAAAAGGCAAACATCAACAGGGGTATTGAAGCTCTAATGTATTCAATATCTTCCATAAGTATTCAGTGTGACGGCTATTTGCTGTCTAGTATACTTTCAATTCTTGGAGTATCGAGCTCTTCAGAACGTAATTCATGTTCGTATTTTTGCTTTTCGTGCATCGCTTCAATTAGCTCACGATCTAACTTAGCAAAGTAGAGATCTTCTTCCGCTTTACCTCGCAAGCGAAGTTTTTCTGTAAAGTCCATAGTAGCCACCTCATCAGATTGACCATCTAATTTAAGTATAGATAGCGAGGCCAGTCGTTGAGGTGATCCTTGTCGAAAGAGTTGTCAGAATGTGACTAGATTTACAAATAATAAAAGGGTCATTTATCAACTAAACTTAAGGAGTACTTGATGTCGTTTTGGAGGTAGCTATGGACGTTCTAGTTCAGTTTGATAGGACAGGAAGCTATCAAGATAATCCGTGGGATCTACCAGTTTCATACCAAAAAGGAGAGATCCACTCAGTGACTCCTCTTGCCGCGATTGTGTTGATTGATAGGCGCGAAGCTCATCTCTATTTTCATGAGCGAGATAAGCGGTTCACCAGTTCCGAGAAATAATGCTTTAGCAGTGAGTTAAGTCTAAGTAACGGTAGAGAATTTTACTGGTATTGCGCTTGTCTAAATGTTTTCGGTCATCATGAGACCACACGGCTGTTGTCTGTTTGAAACTTCATTACTAATAAAAGTCTCAATTACGGACTAAACTTAGAAGATGCTCGATGTGTTAGGAGGTAAGCATGGAGTTTCTTGTCCAGTTCGACGAAGAGGGTTTGTACCAAAACAACCCATGGGACATCCCAGTTCCCTATATGAAAGGGGAAGTGCGTGCACTTAATCCTCTTCTTGCTATGGTAATGATTGAAAGGAATCAAGCCCACCTGTACACCAACCTTAAAGATAAGCGACTGCCTATCTCCGAAGGGGAAGAGTGATCTAACCTTAATAGAGACGTAGTAGCTACCCTACTGCGTCTCTTTTTGTGCCAGTAGCTGTTTTGCAAACTCGGCAAATCCATAACCGCCCGGCTGAGTCATGACCTTAGAGGGTTTGTGTGTCAGCTTATCCCAATAGTGCTGGATGTTTTTCACTCCAACAGTCAAGGGCAAGGTTTCAAACATTTGTTGGTCATTAAGCGAATCACCGACATAGCAGCACTTGGTCAAAACATCTTGTTCAGTTAACCCTTTCGATTTTAAATACTCGAATGCACTGTTACGTTTTGAATGATTGCCGTACCAAGCGTTGATATGGATTGAACTCGCCGTCGCATGCGCGCCTAATTCGTGGATACGGGCGACTATCTGCTCTACGATATTAGCGCTTAGTGGCTCTCGATTTTGGCCGATATCAATCGCGACTTCACACAGGCGATAGGCTTGGTCTAGGGTCAAGTTTACTTGTGGGTAATCTGCGAGAATATCTTCTACTTGCTGTTTTAGCTGGCTTTGTTGTTCACGCATCTTTTGCAGCGGTTCAGAACTGGTAAGAGAAATGCCTTTGGTGCTTTTTTCCAAAGTAAAAGCCCCATTCTCACCCAGTACTGCATCGACAGGCCAAAGCTGAGTAATATGATCGCACCAACCTGCACACGCTCCAGTCACCGCGACAACTTTAATCCCCTGTTGCTGTAACTCTGAAAGCGCAATCAGTGTTTCCGGTGGCAGTTTGCCTTGCCATGTCAATGTGTCATCGACATCCGTCAAAACCCACTCGATAGACTTCCATTCCTTTGAAAGTAACTTTTCCATATTGATTATCTAATGCTGTTTAAAGAACTGTTTATCTTATGAAAATTAACTCTGTATTTCAGTGAACTTGCTTAGGTTAATGAGTAACCGATGAGAGATAAGATAATCCGTTTTTACCGATGTCGTAATTGGAAATGCTTGTTGTCATAATGGCAACGCGCCAAAAGGTGGAGTATCGAATATTATCCTCGCAAACGATTACTATATAAGTGAGGTAGCTATGTCCCGATTCCTTTTATGCGCATTTTCCTTTGTGCTTCTTTATCCTACGGCCATTGACCTCTACCTTGTTGGGTTACCTCAAATAGCCGCCGATCTAGCCGCAACGCAGTCGCAGCTTCATATGGCGTTTTCTATCTACTTGTCAGGTATGGCGATGACGATGCTGTTTGTTGGTCGCCTTGCTGATCGACTCGGACGTAAGCCTGTCGCTATTGCTGGTGCCATTGTTTTTGCTATTTCTTCCTGGCTCGGTGGCGCATCTCAAACCAGTGATGCTTTCCTGATGATGCGTTTTTTCCAAGGCGTAGGGGCAGGGTGTTGTTACGTGGTGGCCTTCGCTATTTTGCGCGACACGCTAGACGATCAAAAGCGCGCTAAAGTGCTCTCTATGTTGAACGGCATCACCTGCATGATCCCTGTTTTAGCACCAGTCATTGGGCACTTAATCATGCTGAAATTTCCTTGGCCTGTCCTGTTTAGTGCGATGGCGGCAATGGGGGTTTTAGTCTGCTTGATTGCGACGTTTGTGTTGAAAGAAACCTTGTCAAAACAGTCAAATGATCAGTCTAACAGCGAAGAACCTAGTTCTAACGAAACGCTATGGGACCGTTATTTCCTTTCTAGAGTTTTGTTTACCTCTCTTGGTGTGACGGCAATCCTTACTTATGTAAATACCTCTCCAATGATAGTGATGGAGACACTGAACTTCAGCCGCGGTGAATATTCTACGGCAATGGCGCTCTTGGCGATGGTGGGGATGTCGACTTCATTTTCAGCACCCATTGCCCTGTCTTACTTTAAGCAAGGAACCTTGTTGCTAGGCTCACAAATCATTACTTTGACGTCGGCTATCGTCATCCTCGCGGCTCACTTGAATGGCGATAGCTCGACGCTTTACATGCTAGGTTTTGGCTTGATTAGCATGGGGTTCTCTATGGGGTTTGGCGTCGCGATGAGTCAAGCACTTAGCCCTTTTTCCAACAAAGCCGGTTTAGCCAGTTCGGTGCTGGGTATTTCTCAAGTGTGTTGCTCCGCCCTGTATATCTGGTTTATGGCATGGATTGGTGTGTCTGCGGTAAATATGTTGCTCATTGCATTGGTTGCTGGTGGCGTTATCGGCATCGCTTTAATACTATTAGGAGCAAATCAACCACGTAGCGATCTTCATGAAGAAATCACTTGCACGCCTTGATCTGAATTTACTGCTTACTCTGCAATTGTTGCTACAAGAGCAGAGTGTGACCAAAACGGCAAAGAAGCTCAATGTCACGCCTTCAACGGTAAGTAAGGCATTGGGTAAGTTGCGTGATTGGTTTGATGACCCGTTGTTCGTCAATACTCCGCAGGGTTTAAGACCAACGCCACTGACGAGCAGCATGGAAGAGAGTCTGTCTGACTGGCTACTTATTGGTAGCCAAATCGTCTCAAGACGTGGTGATGAAGCACCAACAGGTGTGCGTTTTAACCTTGGGGTAGAGTCTCCGTTATCTTTGATCATGGTTGATGAATTGACTAAGCGCATTCACCAAACATACCCAGATTCTAAGATTAAATTTACCAATTGGGACTATGACTCACTAGAGGCCATTGCCCGTGGTGACGTCGATATCGGTTTTACGGGTAGAGAGAGCCACCCTCGATCAAAAGAGTCTCTTGAACTGCTGCCTTATTACATCAATTTTGAAGTACTCTTTACTGACTTGCCCTTGGTTTATCTACGTAAAGATCACCCCGCGCTTGAGCAGGAATGGAACTTGGAGACGTTTCTCAGCTACCCACACATTAACGTTACGTGGGAGAAAAGTGAGAGCTGGGCTCTGGATGAAATACTGATCGAGCTTGGGTTAAGCCGTAACGTCAACTTAACCATGTCGGGGTTTGAGCAGGCTCTGTTTGTTGCTGAAAAAGCCGGCCATGAGATGATCACCACCGCTCCAAAATATTGTCAGAAATATTGCCAGCAACTCCACCCAGATCTGGTTGCCATGCCGATTCCATTGGATGAGGAGCAGCAACAGAAACTTAAGATCCCATTCACCATGATTTGGCATAAACGTAATAACCGCAATCCAAAGATCAAGTGGTTGCGAGATACGATAAAAAACCTCTACAGCCAATAGATTTAAATTAGAAACGATAAAACCTTACAAGGAACGATGATGACTAATTTGCTTGCGAACTTACCGGACTCTCTCAATGAAGAGCAATTTGAAGATATCGTTAAGGGTAAGGATGTACGTATCGAACGAATCCTCTCTCATGGTCAAAGTTCACCAGAGTCTGGTTGGTATGATCAAGATGAGAGCGAGTGGGTGATGGTTCTGTCTGGGTTTGGTGTGATTGAGTTTGAAGATGGCCGTATCGTTAAGCTTGAGCAGGGCGATCATGTCAATATCCCCGCACACTGCAAACATAAAGTGAAGCAGACCGCTCAAGACGAGATAACGGTCTGGCTAGCGGTTTTCTACAAAGGCTAAATTTCACTCGCGAGTTGGGCTAAATACGTGCGCATGTACTGAGTTCTGATTCTAGCCTCGGTTTTAGCGGCGTCAGTGTTCATCATCTGCTCTAGTTTAAACAGCTTGTTGTAGAAGTGATCGACGGTGTAGTTTTTATCATCAATCTCTCGATTCTCACAAAATGGATCGTCTGAACTGTATAAGCTTGCACCAAAGTTAGTACTTACTTGTAGGCAGCGAGCAATCCCTACCGCGCCCAAGGCATCAAGGCGATCTGCATCTTGCACAATTTGCGCCTCGAGTGTTTGCGGTGTGATATTTGCGCTGTAACTGTGCGCGACAATCGCATGATGAATGGCATCTAAATACTGAGCTGGGTAGCGGATGGAAGTAAGGAATTCGATTGCTTTGTCGGCTGCGACCACAGAGCTCTTACTGCGCTTGGGATGGTTCTTAGCGAAGGTGAAACAATCATGCAGATAAGCGGCAGGTACTACCACCTCTAGCTTGGCGTTTTCTTGCGCACATAGGTTGCGCGCAGTTTTGACGACTCGTTTAACGTGATTGATGTCGTGCGCGGGATCTTGAATCATCTCCTTTTCAATAAACTCAAACATGGCTTGAGTGTACTTTTCTACAGTTTCCAAGCGAACTCCTATGATAATTGTTTGATTTTGAAAAGTTTAACATGGCGATTGTCCCATACTGTCATTTCAATGTTCGAGTTTCTTGACCCGTCTATTAGTGTCACCTTTAAGCTAGATTCTTGGCAGTTAATTTCGAGGCATTGAATCTTGCATACTCTCCATAAATTCAGTAGCTGTACTCAGCCATTTACTCGCAGGCTAGACCAATTGCCTCCAATGTGGAAAGGGATTGTTTTAGCGCTATGTTCAACAGCAATGTTTACTCTGGTCGGTGTTATTGTTCGAGTGCTAAGCGATACCATTGACGTGTTTCAAATACTGTTTTTCCGACAACTGGTGTTTATTACCTTGTTGATGCCAGCCATGGTTCGTAGCCTAGACATTTTGCTTAGACCTAAACGAGTTAAGCTTCACGCGCTACGTATTCTAGGAGCGTTTATTGCTCTTTACTTTGGGTTTGTCACGGTAAGTAATATTCCTTTAGCCGACGCTACGGCGCTTGGCTTTACTCAAGTCCTGTTTGTAGCGTGCATCTCTAAGTTTTGCTTGTCAGAGCGCATCACGGCTACGCGCCTATTCACCATCATTGTGGGATTTATCGGTGTGATGATGGTTGTTCAGCCACAGTTCCAACAAGCGTCACTACAATATACTGGAGCAGGCTTACTGGCTGCAATGGGAGCTGCTGTGGCTGTTATCTGCGTGCGAAAAGTGTCACAAGAAGAGCCGAGAATTACACTACTCGCTTATCAGGCGCTGTTTGTAGGAATCATGGCTTTGTTACCAAGCCTAGCAGCTTGGCAGTGGCCGAGTTGGTCGGAGTTAGGACTACTACTATGTGTTGGCGTGCTTTCATCAGTGGCGCAGTGGATTGGTGTGACGGCTTATAAATATGGGGAAGCGAACGTTATTGCCAATGTCGAGTATGGAAAGATTATTTACTCTGTTGCTCTTGGATATGGCTTGTTTAGCGAAATACCTAATGAGCTTGCGATACTTGGCCTACTCGTGATTGTTGCTAGCGCCGCGTTGCCAATTGCTTATCACCACCTAAAGCAGTCCAAGCGGTAGGTGGTGGCTGAAAGATTAGATATGACGATCACTAACAGATAAGATACGAAGTTTAAGTGAGTTGTGAGAAAGAGATGCGCCAGTTTTTACAAAAAAAAAATCATTGCTGTTTGCCAGAAGAAAGTTGCCCAGAAGGGAGAAGGCGTAGGCGTGTCATTTTATGCCTTTTTTGCCAACAAGAATGACGACCCAGAGCTGTTAATGGAAGCAGCAACATGGTGGATACAAACTCATAAGCTTGACCATTTCGAGAAAGCGACCAAAATCATCGCATTGGTACAATCTGAATCTACGTAATCTTGGTTGGCCTCTTTAGCTCAACAAGGCTTTACTCTATAATTGCCGCGCTTTTATCTGGGTTAGCCCATCATTGTGGAAAAATTATGATTTCAAAAAACCAACTTAAACTACTTCGAGCTCTTGGCCAAAAGAAGCAGCGTAAAGCGCATGGTCTGTTTTTGGTGCAAGGAGAGAAGAATGTACTTGAGTTGGCGAATAGCGCGCTAACGGTAAAGCAGGTGTTCGCTACACCTGAGTTTCTTGCTGATTATCGCACTGAGCTAAGTGGATTCGAGTGCATCGAAGCATCACTTGATGAGCTGACGAAAGCGAGCACTTTAGTCAGTAACAATGCGGCGATTGCCGTAGTCGAAATCCCTAGTGTAGAGACACCAAAAGCACAAGGCTTGATGATTGCGCTAGATGGCGTGTCTGATCCTGGTAACCTAGGGACTATTATTCGTGTTGCCGATTGGTACGGTATTAAACACATAGTCGCAAGTACAGATTGTGCTGACCCATACAACCCAAAAACCATCAGTGCCACGATGGGCAGCTTTGGTCGTGTGACGGTTAGCCAACTTGACCTGCCAAGCTACCTAGAGCAATCGAACTTACCTGTCTATGGTGCTTTCCTCGAAGGTGAAAGCGTGCACAAAACAGAGTTTGCTGCAGAAGGGATTTTATTGATGGGCAGCGAATCTCACGGCATTCGCGAGCAAGCCGCTAAGTTTGTTACCGATAAGATTACCATTCCTGCTTTTGGTGGTGCGGAGTCACTTAACGTTGCGATGGCAACTGGCATCATCTTAGACAACCTGCGTCGCCAACACGGCTAAGAGCAGGGGCGCTTCAATTTGCCAGAAAACTAAAGTTGCCCGCTTATTCAAAGTGAGTCAACTTTAGTTCTCCAGTTCTCCAGTTCTCCAGTTCTCCAGTTCTCCGTCATTCCATAGACTGACGAAGGAAGGAGTAGGGAATCTCCTTCAGCGCCCGTACACCAACCTAGACGCCATACTTTCTCTCGGCTAGAATCGCCACTGCGGCTGCACATGAATTTCAGTCAACTTAAGAGACAACACAATGATTGTAGAAAATGTGCTTCCTGAGTATTACGCAGAAATGCTTGATGTTTGGGAAAACTCAGTCCGAGCAACTCATGATTTCATAACAGAAGAAGATATTGAGTTTTTTAAACCCATTATCATTGAGCAGGCTTTCCCTGCCGTCACGTTAAGATGTGTAAAAAACGAAAGTGGTTCAATTCTCGGGTTCGTGGGGATTCACGAATCAAAAATTGAAATGTTGTTCATCTTAAACGAGGCAAGAGGGCAAGGCATTGGCGCTGTGCTACTGCAATATGCAATAGAGCAGTTAGGCGCGACGAAAGTCGATGTAAACGAACAGAATCCACAAGCTGTAGGCTTTTATGAGCATATGGGTTTTAAGGTCGTTTCATGCTCGCCCGTTGATGATATGGGAAAACCTTTTCCAATTCTGTATATGACACTCTAAAGCTCGGTTTGTCGTAACTCAGCTTATTAAAAAGCAATGTTTGTTAGAAGAAACGCCCAAAGCTAATAACTTTGGGCGTTTCCGTATGCGGTAGAAAGTAGTCTCTGTCAGTTTTTAAGGTTTGAGTCAATTGAATTGGTGGAGTTAACTTATTTATGCCCCAAAGTTACTTAGCGCAACAATATTGACTTGTTTCTTGCATCACTAGTGACCTACTTTTACTAATGATTAATTATACACTCAGTTTTGCCCATTTCCTTCCAACTACAATCGTGATGACCAAATAAGAAGGAGGTCATTATGGTGGTTTTCAACAAAACAAAACGAAGTGGCGTCAAAAAGCCTTTTCGGCTTGAGGAAATTTGGCGGATCAGAACCAGACTAGAGATTGAAAATAGTTTGATGCAGCTTGCGCTACTTAACTTAGCTATTGATAGCAAACTTAGAGCAAGTGACTTGCTCTCGCTCAGGGTTTGCGATGTATCTTCTCAAGGTAGGATATTCAGTCGTGCTAAGCATACTCAACGAAAAACAGACATTGAAGTTCAATTTGAAATAACGACAAGAACTCAACAAAGTCTAATGAAATGGATTTTGATTTCTGCTTTAGACGCCAGCGATTTTCTTTTTCCAAGCCAAAGACGAGAGCAACAACCAATTAGTTATTCGTACTATAGGTCCCTAGTCAGAAAGTGGGCATCAGATCTTGGGCTGGATTCTCATCTTTATGGTACTCACTCAATGAGGCGAACCAAAGCTACATTAGTCTATGCAAAAACGAAAAACATTCGAGTGGTGCAGCTTTTACTGGGACATACAAAGGTAGATAACACGATTCGCTATCTTGGTGTTGAACTAGAAGATGCATTATTACTTTCAGAAGACACTGATTGTTAGTTGAAAGGAGCCCTATTTCTTAGGGTTCCAATTAGCTAGTCTCTGACAGTCTGTGACCCTATATGAGTCATTCCATATACTCTTAAGAGTAGGTTACTAAAAGTATACTAATTGTAATCCAATATCAGGTAACTAATATATACCGCAAGACACAAGAGACGAGGGTTTCATTTGTGTATCCAATCTATTTTTTTTGCGGAGTAATTAGCTATGAGTAACGTTCTTATCATCAATGCCCACGAACCATCACCATTCTCAGAAGGTAAACTTAACGCTTCTTTGGTAGATAAAGCGGCGACATTATTAGAGCAGAAAGGTCATTCAGTTCGCATCGTAACCATGCAAGAGGAATGGGTCGTTGATGAACAGTTAGCGCATTTTGAGTGGGCTGATCGTGTTATTCTGCAATCCCCAGTAAACTGGATGACGATCCCTTGGTCTTTCAAAAAATATATGGATGAAGTATTCACTGCTGGTATGGGCGGCGCATTGTGTGCTTTTGATGGTCGTAGCGCAGAAGAGCCAACTAAGAACTATGGTACAGGTGGCACGCGTACTAACACCAAATATATGCTTTCACTGACATTCAACGCACCAAAAGAATCTTTTGATGATCAAGATGAATTCTTATTCCAAGGTAAAGGTGTGGATGATTTAATGTTCCACATGCACGCTAACTTTCGTTTCTTTGGTATGTCAGCATTGCCGACTTTCGCTTGTTATGACGTGATGAAGAATGGCGATATTGAAAATGACTTTGCACGCTTTGAATCGCACCTTAATGAGCTATTTTAATTAACAAGACCAGTAGGGTTCGTTAATTACCTCTACTGAGAACTTAATTCAATTGGCGCGTAGTGCTACTATGGCGTAAGACTTAAACCAGATATTTGTGGCTTCTTTCAATGAATGAACCCCAGCTATCTGGTTTCTTGATTGGTGAGGTTGTATGAAAGCAAGAGTAGAAATAGACCCCAAAGGACGTAAGAATGTTATCAATGCCTGCTCTGAGCCTTGTGCGATAGAAAAAGGTATGCGGATCTTGGGTTCTAAGTGGAAGGGTTCCATCATCTACCACCTGAAAGACGGCCCAGTGAGGTTTAATGATCTTACAAGAATGTTGGGCGGAGCCAGTAAGAAGATGGTTGACCAACGCCTAAAAGAGCTAGAAAGTGAAAATATGGTGGTACGTCGCGTGATCAATGACAAGCCACTAGCGGTGAGTTATGAGCTGACTGAGTTTGGCACAAGCGCTCTGACAATTCTTGATGAATTGAGGAAGTGGTCTGAAAGTAACAATATTCAGATTAAATGATGTTCGGCTATGTAGTGTTGGTTCAAACAATCACTGAACAACCGATACAAAAAGGCAACCTGTTACGAGATTGCCTTTTTCATTCTTGCCTGTGAGGTTTGAGACTTAGTAGTCTAGCGTTCCTCGGATTGGGTAATGGTTATTTGGATCACGAATCCAGGCTAGACCGCGAGTTAATGCGCCAAGCTCTGGCCTTACAAATGGGTTGTTTGATAGGTCAACTACATGGACATTGCCGTGCTCATTGACGACAAATAGCCCCGGCTCTGCAAAGTTATGGTCAGTTTCTGCTTCTGAACGCGGTAGAGAAATATAAAGCCCTAACGTCTTCATTTGTTGCTCACTTAGACCATAAGCAATAGGGAAACTGATATCGAGCTTTTCTAGATGTTGTTCTAATTGTTGTTTTGAATCGGCAGAGACAGCCAAAATATCAACGCCTGCATCGCTGAAGGCCTGCTTGTGAGTCTCAATTTCGTTAAGGTATTTGGTGCAAAGCGGGCAATGCTTACCACGATAGATAAACACCGCTTGCCATGTTGCATCACCTAGAGGCTGACCTAGCGTAACTTTGGTCCCATCCAAGGTTGTTGCTTCTAATGTAGGGAAAGTGTCACCGGCTTTGAGCTTCTGTGAGTATGTCATCTCGACTCCTTGAATTGGGTTTACTGCTAAGTAGATAAAAAGATAAGCCACTAGGAAACCAGTTGCAACTGGTATACTTTTAGTAACCTAGTTATGGGCGTGAGAATGTCTACCTCGTCTGGATGAAAACGGCAAAGCATTATTCTGCATCCGCCTTAGCCATCAGTTCAGATAGGATTTGTTTATAACCTTCAACTGGGTGCGCCCCAGAAACGCCAGACTCACGGTTGAAGACGACCGTTGGCACACTTGAAACACCCATTTGCTGCCATTGTTTCTCTGCGTTACGTATCGCACTACGTTGCTCCGCATCATTTAGCCAGCGCATTCCTTCTTCAGGGTCAAGGCCTACAAAGATTAGCTCTTGCTTGAGAATCTCGCGGTCAGAGACGTCTTTCTGCTCACTGAAAAATGCGGTAAATAAACGCATTTTTAGTTCAGTCTGCTTGCCCAAACTCTTGGCGTAATCAAGTAGAAGGTGTGCGTCAAATGTGTTCACCATCTTCATGTCATCAAAGTAGTTAAACTTGAAGCCATGCTCCGCGCCAATGCTGGCGATACGAATACGCGCGTTTTTACTTTCCTCTACGCTACTGCCATATTTACGTGCAACGTGCTGACGAAGGTTTTCTCCCTCAGCAGGCATATCCGGATTGAGCTCAAAAGGTTGCCATTCAATCTCGATGCGGTCTTCAATGCCAAGCTCTTTAATAGCGGCTTGTAAGTGGTTGTAACCAATAATGCACCAAGGGCAAACGACATCACTAATAATGTCGAGTTTAATCATATTACTCATGATGATTCCTTATTAGAAAGTACTGTAGGCGTTACGCAAACAGTACTTGAGTGGTGTTATTGCTGTTGATTTAGATTAACGCTCGTTAGGATGCGTCCACGCATATTTTTGGAATGGCGCATCAGGTTCAGTATGTGCCAGTGCGTTGGTGAAGTTCGAGATAAGCTTTGCAGACAAACCCGTCAATACTTCAAGTGCTTGACGCTTGGTGAAACCTGCATCTAGGAAGGCTTGCAGTCTTTCATCACCAATATGACCACGGTTATCAAGCAGCTCTTTGGTAAAATCATGCAACGCTTGTAACTTCACATCAGGAATTGGAGTACCTTCGCGCAGCGCTTCAATCACTTCATCTGGCATTTTGCCTGCTTTCATCATCCATGTATGACCCGGAACGCAGTAGTGACAGTTGTTCTCAAAGTTCGCTGTCATGAAGACCACCTGCTGCTCTAGCGGGCTGAATGTTGTTTTCTTGATAAACAGTTCGAAAACCGTGTTGTATGCTTCGTACGTCGCTGGTGCTTCAGCAAGAACTGCGTGCAGATTGGGTAGCATGCCAAATCCTTTCAGAGACTGTTCCACCAGAGCTTTAGACTCTTCAGGCGCAGTTTCGGCGTTGTAACAATTAAATTCAGTGCTCATGGTTATCTCCTTAGAAGTTAGCGTCTAGGTGCGCTTCAAAGCGAGCAAAGTCGTTCTCAATGTCTGCGTTTTTCATAACGTCGTAGCAAGCAAAGGTTGGCAGTGCAGACATGCCAAAGAAGCGGAAGTTTGCGTGCATGTGGAACATCAAGTCATCAACACTACAACCTTGGAATAGGTATTCGCTATCATCATTGAATGATTCTTCTGGCGCATTGAATGTGAAAGAAAGCATGTATTTCGTATTTGTACGAGTCCCGCCTGTTCCATAATTTTTCTTTGGTTCTTCTGGCGTTCTGCCATCAAAGGCACATAGCGCACCACCCATCCCCGCAGTGAATACTTCATCCATGTATTTCTTGAAAGACCATGGGATGGTCATCCAGTTGACAGGTGATTGAAGGATCACTCGGTCTGCCCATTCAAAGTTCGCCAGTTGCTCATCAACTACGATGTCATCTTGCATTGTAACTACACAAACTTCGTGGCCCTTTGATTCTAACTGGGTGCGAGCTTTCTCAACTAAAGCCGCATTTAGTTTGCCTTCAGAAAATGGAGATGGTTCGTGTGCGTTAATGATTAGAACGTTACTCATGATATTAACCCTTCAATATTTGGATGTTTACAGAGCGAATAATGATTTCGCTGTCTTGCGGTTTATTATGGTTACCTAGAATTAGACTACAACTAGTTAACTTTTAGTAACCACTATAAATTTCAGCAAAATTGACAGTAAGTTTATGTTTAATAGGCACTTTATTTTTTAAGGGTTAAGGGCAGGCATAGATAAGCAGAAATAGGTTACCAAAAGGATACTACTTGAAATATCGCAGGAGGTTACAATAATAAACCACATAAACAGAATAGAGTACTAACCTATAGGACATAACTGTATGGATTTATCCCAAAAACACCCATTGTGGCGTAAACCAAAACATCATCTTGATGCAGATAGCAGCAATGATCATGTGCATTGGATTGAGCTTTTTTACGATTTAGCCCATGTGGTATCGATTTTTGTTCTTGGGAACTTCTTAAGTCATCATCTTGGCTTTGGTGGTTTTGCCATTTTTGCTGCACTGTTTACCGTGATCTGGGTTGCCTGGTTTGACTTAAGCCTTTTTAACTCCATTTATGTCAGCACCGATGTCCAGCACCGTTACATTATGGCGGCGCAGATTATCACCATTATGATCATGTCATCAGCGATAGTGCATATTGATGGTGCTGGTTGGGCTTACTTTGCTATAGGTTACGCGATAAACCGAGCGATTATGTCACTGCTCTATTTCAGGGCTAAAACGGTCGAAGATAGTGAGACTTGTCTACCAAGTCGCATGTCACGAAACTTTGCTATTGGCTCAGTCATCTTCTTTATTAGTGCGTTTCTCCCTGCGCCATATAGCTACATGGTCTTTGCTTCCGGGATGGTGATTTTAGCGGCGTTGTATGTCGCGCCAAAAGTTGGCGTACTTTACAGCAAGCGATTCTTACCGCGCTTTGGACATATGGCGGAACGTTTTGTACTGCTACTACTTATCGTTGCTGGCGAGGGCTTTTTTAAGCTTGTCATTACTCTTGCAGAAAAGGGCATCGATGATGTGGTTGGCGATGTGTTTGTTAATTACGCATTTGGTGGTCTCTCAATTTTCGTTTTATGTTGGATCTATTTTGATTTTGTTGGTAATGGCAAGCCGCGTGATAATGAGCCGAAAACATTCATCAAGTGGACGGTCGCTCACCTGTTCTTGATGCTTTCTGCTGTCATTATAGGTGTTGCACTGTCAGCGGAAGTGAAGATTAGCTTTATGGATCAATACCCATTCAAATATGCGTTGATTGGGTGTTTAGGCTTGGCGACATACCTGTATTGCTTGCTTCAGATTCAAAACGTGATTGAACTTCGCACGGCCCATCGTTTTGCTACTGCTAAAGTTCGTTATATTGGTATTGCGCTGTGCTTTGTGACGCTTGCTATTGTGTCGTTTGTTCCTTCAATTGTAGCCAATGTCGTATGGGGAGCAGCATTGTTCTCTCAGATCCTCATTCCTGTGAGAACTGCATTTAAAACCCTGACTGAAGAAGCTGAGCAATAGCTCGATTAAGCCCTTTTGTTTGAACCGCAGGGCAGTCTACTTTGCGGTTCACTGGATTGCCATTATGTATCGACCAAAAGTACCGGAACAAATCACAAGCTTTCAATTGGCAGTCTTAATACTGTCTTTGTTTGTTGTGGTCTCATTAACCGTTGAACTAATCTTTAAGTTACCGCCTGAAATTCTTCAGATATTGATTTACGTAGATACCTTTATCTGCATGATCTTCTTTATCGATTTTGTGCAGCAGTATCGTGCTGCGCCATCAAAGCTTGAATACATGAAATGGGGCTGGCTTGACCTTATCTCTTGTATTCCGTTAATGGAGATGAACCAGTTTGCTCGTTTGATTCGTGTGTTTCGCCTAATCCGTGCAATCAAATCTATCTCTATGATTTCTCATGCAATCAATGAGAACAAAGCGTCGACGTCACTGCATTTTATGGTGGTCACTTCATTGATGATGATGGTGTTTGGTTCGATTTATATTCTCTATCTTGAGAAGGACATGCCGGGTGCCAATATTCATACCGCTGGTGATGCGTTTTGGTGGACATTCGTCACCATCACAACGGTTGGATACGGTGACTTTTTCCCTGTGACTCTAGAAGGGCGCATTGTTGCCATTGTTTTAATCACGACTGGCGTTGGTATGTTTGGTAGCTTTACCGCGGTTCTCGCCTCGTGGATCATGGACACTTCTAACGAGCGTAAGATGGAGGTTCAGATCTTAGAAGAGGTGCATGAGCTCAAAGCAGAGGTTCGGGAATTGAAATCAATACTAAAAAAGCAAACTGAAAGAAATGAGTAGTCTGCTATCCCGCGGCTAGACTTGCCATACTTGTAGTTATTCATGAGTTGTTAGTATTCAATTTTTCGTAACTCATTTTTGTCCAAAAACAAGTTGGAGATTCCTACTCACTCGTTCTTCATTCTTAAGGATGACCCAGAAAAACAAGGGGTTGACACAAAATGCCAACCCTTCAAAATTCTCGCTTTCTCGCTTTCTCGCTTTCTCGCTTTCTCGCTTTCTCGCTTTCTCGCTTTCTCGCTTTCTCGCTTTCTCGCTTTCTCGTTTTCTCGCTACTTCTCCAGCATGCCTAGCTTGTCTGGCACGCCGTTCCACTTTTCTGCTTCATCCATGGCTGTCTTTACTTCGGTTTGCACTGGCCAAAGCTCGGAAAGTTCGGCATTGAGCTCAATGAAGAGGGTTTGATCGTCTGGCACTTCATCTTCTTGGAAGATCGCGTGCGCATCACATTCATCAACACACAGACCACAATCAATGCATTCGATTGGATTGATGACCATAAAGTTTGGGCCTTCATGAAACGCATCTGCCGGACATACAGCGACACAGTCAGTGTATTTACATTGGATACAGTTATC